>Ga0070734_10001618_pt1 | contig 31581 bp, 30 predicted proteins | sample Coa_R1_8_FD_66444 | JGI IMG/M metagenome (GOLD analysis project Ga0070734, IMG submission 66444) | Surface soil microbial communities from Centralia Pennsylvania, which are recovering from an underground coalmine fire - Coalmine... | ecosystem: Environmental > Terrestrial > Soil > Unclassified ... | reverse complement strand
AAGAAGCCAAGAACAACCAGAATCTCGATACCTTTGTGGTGGACCGCTCTGGCCGCTTGGTGGCCTCGTCCAGCCCTCGCTATGCCACCGGCCAGGACATGAACACCAACGATCTGGTGAAAAATTTCGTCGAGCAAAAAGGCAAAGTCCCGGTCGCTGTGACCATGGACTACACGGTCGGGGAAGGCAAGAACCGCATTCCCATGCTGGGCACCTACTACCCGGTCACCGGGCTGGGGTGGGCTGTGGTCGCGCAGAAAACGCAGGAAGAAGCCTACATCGATATTACTGACATGCGTCGCGACGCCATACGTGCCGCTTTAATCGCCATTGCGTTCAGCATCTTTGTCGGTATATGGGCCGCGCGGCGTCTCACCACGCCATTGCATGTGCTGACTGAATCCAGCCGCACCATTGCCGGCGGCGATTTCAAGCATCGTGTCCGTCTGAAGAGCCGCACTGAGTTTGGCGAGTTGGCCCAGACTTTTAACACCATGACGGACGATCTGGAGCAGTTCGTCGATGATCTTAAGAAGGCCGCGGAAGAAAATCGCACGCTGTTCCTGAGCTCCATACAGATGCTGGCCGGTGCGGTCGACGAAAAAGATCCGTACACGCGCGGCCATTCTGACCGCGTTACGCGTTACTCCGTCCTCATTGCCACGGAAATGGGCTTGAAAGAGGAAGACATTGAGAAGATTCGTGTCTCCGCGCAGCTGCATGACGTGGGCAAGATCGGCATTGAAGACCGCATCCTGAAGAAGCCGGGCGCGCTTACACCGGAAGAATTCGAGATCATGAAGACGCATACCACCAAGGGCGCCGCAATCCTGCGTCCGGTGGAAGCCCTGCGAGACATGCTGCCGGGAATCGAACTGCACCATGAATCGCTCGATGGCCGCGGTTATCCTCACGGACTCAAAGGTGACCAGATTCCGCTGATGCCACGCATTATCATGGTCGCGGACACGTTTGACGCCATGACCACCAACCGGCCGTACCAGGCGGCGATGGACCCGGAATATGTGATTCGCATTATCAATTCGCTGGCAGCAACCAAGTTTGATCCCACAGTTGTGGCGGCAATGACCAAGGTATTTGAGACGGGTAAGCTGCGCATCCATCGCGCGGCCACTGTGAGTGGCGAGGAAGCCTCAGCTGCCGCGGCTGTCAGCGCGCAGACTCAGGCGTAGGATTTGTGCCGTAATAGGGCTATGGCGATGCTTGCCGTTGAATCACTTTTTCTTCAGCTTTAGTCCTTCTTCTTTCAGGCTGATGAACCAAAGGTAGATCTCATCCACACGCTGGATGTCCTTTTCCAGCATGGCATGATCTGCATATTTCCGAATGAAATTTTCTTCGTGCCCCCGTTTGAGCACTGAGACAACCTCAAAAAGCTCATGCACCTTCGAATGCATGATCCGCAAATCTGCAACGAGGCGAATTTCGTCGATATCAAACGGTAACCCTTCATCTGATTTGGTCATCTTGTCCCTGCTCTCCCGGAACTCATTGTTTTTAGATGCCTGGCCGCTCATTCGCGAGCTGCAGAATGGACGAAAAAGCCGTCACCATTCAGCACATCCCTCACTTCCAAACTGTAGCTTAAGTTATCGGCTGATGTCTCGTAAATCGTTAAGTGGGAGCTTTGACAGTGAATACCAGAGAGGCGTACCGATATAATGAAATATTCAATAGGCATTCATACAAGCAATGATTCAGACCTTATTCGGAACACCGCAACCGTCGTTTCTCGACAAAATGAAGCAGGCCGTCACGCGCACGCGCGAGAACCTGAGCGAGCGCATTGATGAAGTGATGGCCCTGACCAAGGAGATCGACAGCAGCACGCTGGACGATCTGGAGGGGATCCTGCTAGGTGCTGATCTGGGCATGAAAACCACTCAGGAGATATTGTCGAAGCTCCGCGAAAAAGCCGATCGCAAGCAGATCAAGGACACGGTCGAGCTCAAAAAGCTAATTAAGGAGCAGGTGCTTGCCATTCTGAACGCTACGCCTGCGCGGGCCGGCAAACCCGCAACAGGTGAGCCAGAAATCATTATGGTCGTAGGCGTAAACGGCACAGGAAAAACAACCACTATCGGGAAGCTGGCGCACGCTCTGCGCACTGAACGCAAGACCGTTCTGCTCTGCGCCGCGGACACCTTCCGCGCCGCGGCCATTGAACAGCTTGAGATCTGGGGCTCGCGCACGGGAGTTGAAGTGATTAAAACCAAGCCCGGTGGCGATCCTTCAGCCGTGCTTTATGATGCGCTCAACGCCGCCAAAGCCCGCCACACGGACAGCGTCATCATTGATACCGCCGGCCGCCTGCATACCAAAAGCAGTCTGATGGCCGAGCTGGAAAAAATGAAACGTACCGCGCAGCGTATTATTCCCGGAGCGCCGCATGAGGTTCTGCTCGTCATGGATGCCACCACAGGCCAGAATGGATTACAGCAGGCGCGTTTGTTTACCGAGTCCGCGGGAGTCACAGGAATTGTTCTTACCAAGCTTGACGGCACAGCAAAAGGCGGCGTGGTAGTTGCCATTTCTCGCGAGCTTGGATTGCCGGTGCGATATGTGGGAGTCGGTGAAAAGGCCGGCGATCTCTTGCCGTTCAATGCTGAGAATTTTGCCGAGTCACTGTTCTCGACGAACTAATTTCGCGATCGGCCATCGTGTAAATCATGGCATTTTCTGCACAAGACGAGCACTTCATGCGCCAGGCGCTGGAACTCGCGCGCCGCGGTACGGCGCTCGTCTCTCCCGGCGCCCGCGTTGGAGCGGTAATTGTGGACAACACTGGGCAGCTTGTTGGCGAAGGCTACTATATCTTCGACGGTCTGAAGCATGCAGAGGTCCTGGCGCTTGAGCAGGCTGCGTTGCGCGCGCGCGGGGGAACAATTTATCTCAACCTTGAACCGCATTGCCATCACGGTCGCACGCCGCCGTGCACTGACGCGCTGATTGCTGCTGGCATCAAGCGCGTGGTGGCGGCCATGCCGGATCCAAATCCCAGAGTCGCGGGGAAAGGGTTTGAACAGTTGCGCGCTGCCGGAATTCGTGTTGAATCTGGCTTGCTGGAAGCCGATGCGCGTCGGATCAATGAAGCCTTCGCTCGGCACATCCTGACTGGCCTGCCGCTCGTCACGCTGAAGTCCGGTATGACATTAGACGGCAAAATCGCTCCGCCGCCTGGTGATTCCTTCAACCCATCCGCCCTTGGCGCTACCGGCGCCACAGGTGGCTGGATCACCAGCGAGGAAGCTCGCGCTCACGTGCAGGAGCTTCGGCATGAGTCAGACGCGATCATGGTGGGAGTTGGCACCATCATTGCGGACGATCCTTTGCTCACTGACCGTACCGGTCTTCCTCGACGGCTACCACTGCTGCGCGTTGTGCTTGACTCGCGCCTGCGCTGTCCGCTGGAATCCCGCCTGGTCAAGACCGCCAAGGATGACGTGCTGATCTTCTGTTCCTTTGCTGAAGAAAAGAAACGCCGTCTCCTGGAAGAACATGGCATTCGTGTGGAACAGATCCCGCTGGGCTCGAGCGATGGCCGCCCCGACCTCGGCAAAATCGCCGTTCGTCTGGGTGAACTGGGGATCACCAGCCTGCTCATTGAAGGTGGCGCGCTGGTCAACTGGACTGCGCTTGCCACGGGCGTGGTGGACAAGATCTTTCTTTATTACGCTCCCAAGATTCTTGCCGGTGGCGGATCAGTGCCTTTTGCCGGCGGCGAAGGGTTTCGCCGTCTTAGCGAGGCAGCGCAGGTGAAAGACATCATTCTGCATCGCTTCGGCGAGGATTTCGCCGTCGAAGGCTATTTGCGCAATCCTTACCTTGCGCCGGAGGCGCACATCTGATGTTTACAGGCCTCATTCAGGAAACGGGCGAAATCGCTTCTAAGGAGCGCGTGGCCGGCCAGAATCGCGGCTCTCTTACGCGCATCACTATTAAAGCCGCGACCATTCCATCCGAATTGAAGACTGGTGATAGCGTCGCCGTGAGCGGCGTCTGCCTCACCGCGCTTGACATCAGCGAACATCAATTTTCTGCCGACCTTGCAGAAGAGACTTTAAACCGTACATCGCTACAGCGCTTGAAAGCCGGGTCAATTGTGAATCTGGAATTACCGGCCAAGGCCCACGACCGCATGGGTGGCCATGTAGTGCAAGGACACGTGGACGGAGTCGGTTCCATCGTCAGCCTGCAAAAAATCAAGTTTCGCGATGACTGGCGTCTTGTTGTCGACCTGCCGTCTGAGCTTTCGCGCTATGTGGTCCCTCAAGGTTCAATCACGATTGAAGGCATAAGCCTTACCGTCGCAGGCATTGACGGCAGTCGCGTGGAAATTGCCATTATCCCGCACACCTGGCAGTCAACCAACCTTCGCGCACTACACGATGGCGACCCAGTGAATATTGAAGTGGATGTTCTGGCGAAATACGCTGAAAAGATGGCCCACGGCAAATTAAGCGGCAAACTTACAGCAGCGGAACTGATACGACAGGGTTTCTAGCAAAAGCAAAAGATCAGCACGCCAGGTTCGACCGTGCTGATCTTTCGGTAAAGCGCAAGGGAGGGTCGGTGCGCTTTCTAAAATTTGTCTTCAGTTCTTATGCGTTTCCACTGACTGCCAGAACCACATAAACCAGAGCAACTCCCACTGCTGCCCATATCCGGAAATTCTTAAACTGTTGTGACTCGCTCATCTCGTCTGTCCTTTGTCCTTGAACTAAGGGGGAGGACTGTTCTAACAAGCAGGATCATGCGCCCGCATTGCACGGGACAAAATTAAAGCGGTGTTAAATTTCTTAATTCTGCTCGGAGCTTGTTGTGGCTTCGACGGCGATTGGAAGGCTCCTGACAGTGGTAGCATAAACCATTGAAAACAAAGGGATAAATTGCGGCCAATCCAACGCAGGGCAAAATGATCAGCTCGAAAAAAATTTACCAGAACAGCTTCATGAATCCAGTCGCCGGCAAGTCAGCGACAATGAATTTCTGCTCTCGTCCCACACTTTTCATCAACGCTTCCGCCGCCAGATATCCGCTGCGAACCGCGCCCTCCATGGTGGCGGGCCAGCCAGTCGCCGTCCAATCGCCCGCCAAGAAGACTTGCGGCCACTGTGTTCTTGCTGACGGACGGTACTTGTCCAGTCCGGGAAGAATCGCATAAGTGGCATAAATTTCTTTGATCACCGTGGCTTTCACCAGCTTTGCTTCCCGCACGGACGGAAAGAACTCAGCCAGTTCTCGCATCGCTAGTTCCAGTATTTCTTCCCGCGACTTCTGCACCAAAGATTTTGACGCGCTTACTACTAACTCGACATAGCTGCCCTGACCGGCGTTTTGCCGGCCCTCATGAAATTTTGACTTATGAAACATCCATTGAATCGTGCGGTCCAGCAGCACCGCATGCGGCAGGGGCGTGATCTCGCGGTCAAACCACAGGTGAATTCCAGTAATCGATGACGGCTCAAAGCTTGCGACCTGTTGTTTGATCGGCTGGGCAGATTCGTCCGACGGCAGCAGGCTTGCCACGTTTTGAAAAGGTGCGGCCAAGACAACAAAATCACACTGCTGCTCGCCTGAACTGGTTAATACTCCCACCCGGTCCTGTTTTAGTCCGATTGCGGTCACTGACGACCGCAGCAGCACCTCACCGCTTCTGGCGCGTATATAGTCAATCGCCTTTCCGTACAAATCCGAGAGCGGAATGCTCGGCAGACCCATCCTGCCGGCAGCAGCAGACTTCATGAATGATTCGCGAAAGACCTGCGTAGCATAGCGCACGGAGATGCGATCGAGATCTTCGTTCAGCGCGCTTACCAACACAGTCTTCCAGAACCGCTCAATCGCCTGTTCCGTCTGCTTGTGTCGCCGCAGCCATGAAAGAAAATCTTCAGATGAATCCTCCGGCAGGCCTCGGCTCATCACCGCCATGGCCTGGGAGATCGCAATCTTGTCACTTGCACTCAGCATCTTGGCGCCGAGAAAGGTTGGAACGTTGTGCATCGGGGCAGGAAGAAATGACGGGGCCATTCTGCTGGTGCGGCCGCCTGGCTCGATGAATGTCAGTTCGTCAAACCACCGAATCTTCCCGCTCACTCCAAGGCGATCGTAAAAATTAATCAGGTTCGTGCAGCAGCCAAGCAGCACATGTTGGCAGTTATCCACCACCTCACCCGTGCCCGGATGTTCGTAAGACGAAGCGCGACCACCAACGTAAGGCCGCCGTTCGAAAACCGTGACGCGCAGTCCTGCCTCGGCCAGCGCGCAGCCTGCGGCCAGGCCGGCGAGTCCACCACCTACAATTGCGACGTTATATTGTCGGGTATCGGCTGTCATACGATGCGGAGTAGGAATCCGCGCGATAGTACTTTCAATTTTTCCCAGAGAGTCAGCCTGACACGCTCTGTAAGAACATCGTAATTGCGATCTGTGATCTTCCGCAGCAGGCGGCTGTATATTTCCACCAGGACCCACAAGGCGGCCCGGCTGTCTTCATCAATCAGCTCCATCAGCCACTTTGCCGACTCGTAATATTTCCTCGCGCGCTCAGCTTCGAATTCCAGCGCAGGCCGCAGCTGCTGCGTCTGTGCCGGGTCCTGTAACACGTTCGAAGCAAAATTTGCAGCCGTAAGATTGCTGCGAACCAGGTCTTCCGCGGGAATATAAATGCGTCCCATGGACGCGTCTTCTTTTATGTCGCGGATGATATTGGTCAACTGGAATGCCAGGCCGCAGTCTTCCGCCAGAAATTCCGCTTTAGCGTCCTGATAGCCAAAAATACGTATGCATACCAGCCCGACGATAGAAGCGACATAATAGCAGTACTGCTTCAGGTCTTCGAACGTTTCGCATAGGATGGCTGGCGACTCCGCTGACGCTTGCGGGATATCGAGGTCCAAACTGGTACCGTAAACCAACTTTTCAAAAAGCTCTGGCGGAATCTTGAATTTCTTTTGTGCGTCACCCAGCGCCATCAGAACCGGATCGTCTGTTGCCTTGCCGGAAAAAACCGCCTTAGCTGCGTCCAGCCATTCGCCCAGCTTCTGGCGTTTTAGCTGCGGGTCAACTCCGGGTTCGTCAGAGATATCGTCTGCGTGGCGCATGAATGCGTACACCGCGCTCAGCCCGTTGCGCTTTTCTGACGGCAACACCATAAAGCCGTAATAGAAATTCTTGGCCGCACGGCGTGATATGCCGCGGCAGACTGCATAGGCATGGCTGAGCTGGTCGCTCACAGAAGCTTGCCCATGGCCGCGCGAAGCACCAGCATCAGTTTGCGCGTTTTAGAAATCTCCGGCCGCGCCCGCAATACGTCAAAACCCTGGCGCTCGATGGCATTCAGTATCTCCTGGCCGCCCCGGCTGAATAGCTCAAGATCGATAGCCAGTTCGCGATTGACCATCTTTACCAACGGCAGTCCGCGCGCAAACCAATCCCGCGCGCGCTCGACCTCAAATTTCATCATGGCCACGAATTGCGGTGTCGCGCGGCGCTGCGCAATGTCCTCACCAGTTACGCCAAAGCGTCGGAGATCTTCCAGCGGAAGGTAGATGCGGCCTTTGCCATAATCAACAGAAACGTCCTGCCAAAAATTTGCTAATTGCAGCGCGGTGCATGTGTAGTCTGAAAGTTGCTGCCGTTCAGCGTCACTATAGCCGCAAAGATAAAGGACCAGATGGCCGACCGGGTTTGCTGAATAACGGCAGTAGGCAAGAATGTCGTCGAACGTCTCAAAACGCGTGACGGTCTGGTCCTGCCGGAACGCGAACAGCAAATCAGAGAACTCGTGCTGTGGGATGCTGAATTGCTTTACTGTTTCAGCCAGCGCAACAAATACGGGATGCCTGGGCGATTCCGCATAGCAGGCATTTAACTCTGCCTCCCACTGATCCAGTAATTCCAGCGATTGCTGCGGATCCCCCACTTCGTCGCCTAGATCATCAGAGATTCGGCAATAGGCGTAAACATTGTAAAAATGCTGGCGCAGGCGGCTAGGCAGGAACCACGTGGCAACCGAGAAATTTTCATAATGCGATTTTGCCAGCCGCTCACAATATGCCCGCGCTTCTTCCAGCGAAGGCGCGGTGGCCGGAATGCGATACGATTCCGGCAGCGCATTCCACCCGAGCGGCATGGACGAAGTGCTTGTGCGCGATACTGACATGATCAGTGGCCGGGAATGATGGCCGTTTTAATCTGGGTCCCGCGGTCCAGCATCTGTTGCAGCACTTGCTTCAGTTTGGAAAGAGGCGCCTCGCCGGTAACGTAGTCCGTGCTCTTCACGTTCTTTTCCGCAATCAGTGAAAACGCTTTGCGCACTGTTTGCGGTGTGTGGTGGAACGTTGCTTTCAACGTGATTTCAGAATAATGGAGCCGGTTGGTGTCGAGCTCTACTTTCGTCCCGCTGGCGCATCCGCCAAAGAAATTTACCACACCACCGCGGCGGACCATTTCCACCGCCCACTGCCACGTTTGCGGCCGTCCTACGGCTTCAATCACAATATCTGATCCGCGCCCTTCAGTAACTCCGATCACGCGATCAATGGGGTCATGATGCTTCCCGATCTGCACAACTTCATCCGCGCCAAATCTCTTTGCAGCCGCCACCTGCTCAGCGCGCTTCACCACCGAAATAACTTTGCATCCGGTCAGCTTGGCCACCTGCACGAGCATCAATCCCAGAGGGCCCGCGCCGATCACAGTCACTGTGTCGCCGATATCCGCGCCCGTTTCCTGCAAGCCGCGCAAGGCGCAGGCCAGGGGCTCAGTCATCGCCGCCGACTCAAAACTCAGGTCATCCGGCAGCGCCAGCATGTTGGTTTCAACAATGCGGCGTGGGATCTTGATGTATTCGGCATATGCGCCGTTATTGAACAAAAGATCTTCACAGATGTTCTCCTGGTGCTTCAGGCAATAGAAGCACGCGCCGCATGGAGCAGAGTTCAGGGCGACAACTTTCATGCCACGGCGGAAATCACGCACGCCCGGCCCGACTTCTTCAATTACGCCGGAAAGTTCATGGCCAAAGAGCGCCGGCGGAACAATCATGCGCGCATGATAGCCGCGCTGATACACCTTGAGATCAGTCCCGCAGGTAAGCGCCACATTCACCTTCACCAGCACCTCTCCGGGCTCAAGCACGGGAATAGGCACTTTTTCAATCTTGATGTCCTCTTTGCCGTAGAGGACTGCGGCTGTCATTTGTCCCTTCAAATACGTTTCTCCCATTCCAAACCGGGCTGAATAACGATCTTCATTGATTCCGGCGACGGATGTGAAGCCAACTGGATCGCCTCTACGGATTTATCCAGAGGAAACCGGTGCGAAATCAACCGTTCGAAATCAATTTCTCCGCTGAATACCAGGCGCACATTCTCGTCCTGCAAATCGACTGACGCGCTATATGAGCCCATTAGCGTTTTTTCATCCACGCAAACCGCAGCAGGATCGATTGCGACTTCACTCCGTTGCGTCTGCGCAAACAGCATGATTCTTCCGCCTGGCCGCGTGGCATCCATGGCGGGCTTTATCAAACTATTTCCCGCCGTCGCCAGGATCACAGCATCTGCTCCGCGCCCGTCAGTAAGCTCCCTGACGCGTTGCGCCGGATCTTCCGACCCTGCATTCACATTGTGCTTTAACCCGAAGCTCTCACTTATTTTAAGGCGTTGGGGATACAAATCGGAAGTTACTACGGTCGCACCCGTCCGTTTGACCAAGGCCGCCAAAATGATCCCAATTGGCCCCTGGCCGATAACCAACACTGTTTCATCACTTTGCAGCTGTAACAATTCAATCGCTTTCAGGCACGTATTCACTGGTTCAATAAATGAAGCCTGTTCGTACGAAACCTGTTCGGGGATTTTCACCACGCCTTTGCGTACGATCCAATCCATCACGCGAATGTACTCGGCAAAACCACCGCCGCTGGGCTCAAATCCAGCAGTCGCGCCGACCTGTTTATAAACAGGGCATTGTGCAAAAACCTTTTTCCTGCAGTAATAGCACGCGCCGCAGGGAATGTGATGGAACACCATCACGCGGTCGCCGAGAGAAAAGTTGGTTACGCCTTCACCTATTGCAACCACCTGCCCGGCCATCTCGTGGCCGAAAATACGAGGAGCGGAATGCGATCCAGTCAGAATTTTCTTTAGGTCAGTACCGCAAATGCCGCAGGTGTGCACACGTACCAGCAACTCTCCCTTGCCGATCTCCGGTACTGGCACAGTCTCCAATCGAACATCGTTTTTGCCGCGATAGACAGCAGCCCGCATCGTTTGTGTGGGAGTGAGTTTTCTTTCCGCGGATTCGGGTTTGATGGCCGTATGCATTCTAACGTTTTAATTCCAGGAACTCTGCTCTATTCAGTGTAACAATTTCCTTTGCCGGCAATGCGCTGGCAAGATCCTTATGTAACCTATCGGACAGAGCCATGATTGCCCGCTTGCTGTTTCGCGCCAGCGCCGCAATCCTTGGCCACCGCCAGGGCCGCAGAGCAGCCCACAACGCGAACTTGCCGCTCTGAATATCTCCTGCAGCATTTAAGAATTTTCCCATCGGCGGCATGAGGAAATCAGCTTCGTCTGAAATGGCTTTTACACAGCGAAATGCGATTTGCTCCTGCTGCGCCACTCGGGCCACGCCGGCAGCTTCCATATCGACAACCAACCCGTGAAATCGATTCACCAGTTCTCCCTTGGCTTCGATTCCTGCAATTTCTGGCGCTGTAACGAGCACGCCACCGCTCACATGGTTGGGATCCGCCGCGCATCGATATTCGGCGCCGTCAATCGCATCCACCACCACATTCGGCGTAAAAACACTCGCGACTTTCAAGCTGCGTATCAACGCGCCTGCCAGCCCAACTGATATCAGCAGCGCCGGCCGATGCTGCTCCACAACCGCCCGTGCGGCCAGTTCGGCATTCTTGCAACCGATTCCGGACACCACCACGACGACGCCATCGCGCTCAAAGAGCATGAACGTTCTTTGGCCTGAAGAAACCGTGCCGCGCTGCCATCCACGCACCAACGGTGCGATTTCCCGTTCCATCGCGGCAATGATTGCGATCTTGCTCATGCGTTCACCGTCGCAACTTGCACAGGAGATTCAACGTATCCATGCGCCTGGAACCAGTCGATCGCGCGCCGCAACGCATCCTCAACTGGCAGAACCTTGTATCCAAGCTCGCGTTCGGCTTTTGCCGACGAAGCAAACATTTTCTTGCGGCCCATCTTCACTGCGTCAATGGTGGCCCGTGGCTCTTTACCCAGGATCGTGCCGGTAAAAAACTGGTCGAACACGGCAAATCCCATGGCAACCGCGTGCGGAACTTTCATAGTAGTCGCCGGTAGCCCCGTAAGCTCAGAAAGTTTGTCGAGTATCTGTTTCAACGTCAGATTCTCACCGCCCAGAATGTAACGCTGCCCCGGCCGCGCTTTTTCCATCGCCAGCAAGTGTCCGCGTGCCACTTCCTTGACGTCCGCGAGGTTCAAACCCGTGTCAACGTAGGCAGGAAATTTCCGCTTCAGGAAGTCGACGACAATTCTTCCCGTCGGTGTGGGCTTGATGTCGTATTCGCCAATCGGTGTCGTGGGATTCACCACTACAACGCTTGCGCCTTTGTTTCCGGCTTCCAGCGCAATCTGCTCGGCCATGAACTTTGACCGCTTGTAATGCCCCACCATGTCTTTGAGAGAAACCGGTGAATCCTCCCCGGCAACGTGTCCTTCGCGGGTAAAAGCCATGGTCGCAACAGAACTGGTATAAATCACGCGACGTACGCCGCTTTCCTGTGCCGCCTGGATAATTGCCCGTGTCCCTTCTACGTTGGATCGGTACATTTGTTCCGGATCGCGCACCCACAGCCGGTAATCGGCAGCAACGTGGAATACAAACTCACAGCCCGCCATCGCTTTCTTGAGCGACTCAGGATTCCGCAGATCGCCGGTAACTGCTTCTGCTCGAAGATCGACGATGTTGTCCAGCCGACTGGTGGAACGGACGAGCAATCGCAGCTCAGCACCCTGCGCGGCCAAGGCTCGCGCCACATGGCTGCCGACAAATCCCGTTGCTCCTGTGATGAAAGCTTTCATGCTTAATTTTTTATCCCGAGCACAGCGAGGGAACCCTGTGACAAGTCATGGTTTTCAGGAAAGCAAAATCCTGGCCTTCGCTTTCGGCAGTCGATGAAAGATCAAAAACGACGTTCTACCCAAACAGCTACCTGCTATAGGGTTCCCTCGCTACGCTCGGGATTTCAGAAAAATTTATTCCAGCGCTTCCGCCTGTATCCCTATATTCTTTTCGCCGGCGGCTTTTTTCTCCCAGTACTTGCGCACCCAGGCTTCAAAGCTTTTTCCCGCTGCGGTATCGCGCCCGCTGAAGGCCAGCGCGGCAATCTCTGAATATGGAATGGATATTTTCTGCTCAGCGTCCTTGGGAAACAGCCGCACAGCGGAATCGGCCAATGTCTTGCCTGTACGCCGATCGAAGATGTACCCTTCAACCTTGCTGCCGTCTTTGCGCGTGATCGTCACGTCGCCGCGATAATCAAAAGCCTTTTCCAGCGCCTGGCGGACATCTTCTTCGCCTGCTAACGCCGGCACCCAGCCTTCCAGCTTTTCATGCTTGAATCCCGGTGCGACTTCGAGCGAGTCAGCCGCTTTGACTGCATTGTTCGGAACTGACTCCGTCATGCACTGGTCTCCTCAAGCTGGCTGGATGATTCTTCGATCTGCACCAGCGGATTGTAGCTATGCACGGGGCGCACATGCTCGTTCAATAGCTTCAATGCGTGCTCATCTTTATGGCTCGTGAAGAGCGTTGCTTTTGCGGTCGCTAGCAGACCGCGCAACGAGCTGAACGTGTCATTCACCGCTGAGGCCTCATAGCCGCTATGCACCATGCAATTCGCGCACTTCGGATTGCCGGATTCTGTCCCGTACTCATGCCATGCCGTGCTATCCATCAATTCCCGGAACGTGTCGGCGTATCCGTCCTGCAGAAGATAGCAGGGCTTCTGCCAGCCAAAGATGTTGTACGTGGGCATGCCCCAGGGAGTGCACGCATACTGGCGCTCGCCCATCAAAAACTCCAGGAACAGCGGCGACTGGTTGAATTGCCAGCTCTTCTTGCGGTTCGACAAGATGGCGCGAAACAGCTTGCGTGTGCGCGCACGGCCAAGAAAATGTTTCTGGTCAGGCGCTTTGTCGTAAGAATATCCAGGCGAAAGCATCATGCCCTCGACCCCGAGTTCCATCATCTGGTCGAAATGCTCGCGCACGCTGTTGGGATCCGCTCCGTCGAACAAAGTGGTGTTCGTCGTGACGCGGAAACCGCGGCGCAATGCTTCTTTCATGCCTTCAATTGCCTGATCGTACCCACCTTCGCGGCAGACAGAGAAATCGTGGTGCTCGCGTTCGCCATCTACGTGAACAGAAAACGTCAGGTACTTGCTGGGCTTGAACAGATCGAGCTTTTCCTTGAGCAGCAGCGCATTGGTGCACAGATAGATGTATTTCTGGCGCGCCACTAGCCCTTCAACGATCTGGCCAATCTGCGAGTGCATCAGTGGCTCACCGCCAGGAATGGACACCATGGGGGCGCCGCACTCATCCACCGCGCGGAAGCACTGTTCCGGCGTGAGTTCTTTTTTCAGGATGTGCGCCGGATACTGGATCTTGCCACAGCCCGCGCACGCCAGGTTACAGCGAAACAACGGCTCCAGCATCAGCACCAGCGGATAGCGCTTGCGTCTGGCCAGCTTTTGTTTGACTACATAGCTCGCCACTGTCCACATCTGTGAAATTGGTACCGGCAAATCGTTCTCCCCTTAAATCAGCTATTAGCTCTAAACCTTAGCTTTCCTAGTCGTTTTGATTGCCACGATCACCGCCGGAGATCTTGCTTTTCACTTTCGGCGATTTTGGCACTTCCGTCGATTTTGGCAATCTTTATTCACCCTCTCGCGTACCCGACGCTTCCCTCTTCATACAACACTGAAAATTCACGCGCGTACGTTGATAGCGCGATCAGCGGGAAATAGTCGCGATACAGGTGGTAGGCCAGGTAAAACACTCGCGGAAAACCAGTGCCCGTGTAATGATCTTCGTCCCAGTGTCCGTCAGGCCGCTGCGTTTCCAGCAGGTAAAGAATTCCGCGCTGCACGGATTCACTGCGTGTATCGCCCGCCGCCAGCAATCCCATGATGGCCCAAGCCGTTTGCGATGGTGTGCTTGGTCCGATGCCGCGCGTCGTTGCGTCGTCATACGAGCCGCAGCTTTCACCCCAGCCGCCGTCAGAGTTCTGCACCATGCGCAGCCATTCTGCGCCCTGCTGCACGTAAGGCTCGTGATTATCAACGCCCATGGCCTGCAAGCCGCGCAGCACCAGCATGGTTCCGTAAATGTAGTTCACGCCCCAGCGCCCGAACCACGAGCCATCAGGCTCCTGCTCACTCAAGATGAACTTGATCGCTTTCTTTACACGCTTATCGTCGCCGGAAACTCCGTAGGCCGCCAGCATCTCCAATACGCGGCCAGTGATGTCCACCGTCGGCGGATCAAGCATGGCGTTGTGATCGGCAAAAGGAATGTTCTGGAAGACCATGCGGGTGTTGTCTTTATCGAATGACGCCCAACCGCCACTTTTGCACTGCATGGCAAAAATCCAGTCGATGGCACGCTGGCTCACTTCATGCTGATAGCGCTCACGCGGATTTTGTACTTTATCCAGGCCCAGCAGCACCATGGCTGAATCATCCACGTCGGGATAAAACTCGTTATTGAATTCAAAGTACCAGCCGCCAGGATCAACGTTTGGAACTTTTACCGCCCAATCGCCCTTGGTGCGAACTTCTTTGCTTAAAATCCAGTCAGCCGCTTTCAGCATCCGCGGATCGTTTTTCGATACTCCGCTTTCGCCCAGCGCGAAAATCGCCAGAGCGGTGTCCCACACCGGAGACATGCACGGCTGCATGCGGAATGTGGGCTCTGAATGGTCGGCAATACCGGCTTCATCAATACCCAGCTTCTCAAACTCGCTCAGCGCGCGGATCACCTGTGGATCGTCGGTCGAGTAGCCCAGGCAGCGCAGGGCGACAATGGAGTTCAAAATTCCGGGATAGATTGCCCCCAGCCCATCTGACTTTTCAAAACGCTCCAGCATCCAGCGTTCGGCTTTCTTGAGCGCAAGATAGCGAAGCGGCCGAATATGGAACCGCTCGCAGAAATGGACCACGCGGTTCAGCACCAGAAAGAAGTTTCTCCACGAAATTTTCTCGGCAGTCCACTTCAGGTGCAGGTGCTTGCCATGACGTCCGCCAACAAACAACTCATCGATTCCCATCTCCGCCGAAATCTTCTTGAATGGCTTCTTCGCATAGGCGATTGATAGCGGCACCAGAATGGCGCGCGACCATGACGAAATCTCATACAGGTTGAACCAGAACCAGTTTGGAAAAAGAACGATCTCTGGTGGAACTGCCGGGACGGCTTCCCAGTCATACTGGCCCAGGAAACACAGATAAATCTTGGTAAAAGTGTTGCACTCGGTAGCGCCGCCCAGTTCAAGAATCCGGGTGCGCGCCCGCTCCAGCACCGGATGGTCCGGCTTGTAGCCCATCAGCTTCAAAGCAAAATAAGCTTTTACTGACGCACTGATGTTGGAAGGCCCGCCGGCAAAAATAGGCCAGCCACCGTCCGCATTCTGGTGGCGGATAATTTCCGGCACAGCGCGTTGCATGCGGCCTGGATTGCCGGTGCCAAGCAAGGTGTGAATGGCAATGTAGTCCGACTCCAGCGTGGTATCGGCTTCCAGTTCGCCGCACCAGTAACCGTCTTCATGCTGCTGCGTGAAAAGGTATTCACGCGCCTTCTCAATGCCAAAGGACACGCGTTCCAGCATGTCATCGATTTTTCCAAAAAGCATATGCGCTGCTTGCGCGCCAAACTTCTTGCTCATGGATTACTCCGCGGCAGCGGGGGCTGCAGCAATTGCTTCCACAATCTCCGGCGGCAGGCCAAAGCGGACGTTTTCCGGCATGACCTCCACTTCACGGATTGTGTTGAACCCTTTTTCCTTTAAGACATCAATGACCTGTTCCACCAGAATTTCCGGCGCGGATGCTCCCGCCGTCAGAGCAACAGTCTTTTTTCCGGTGAGCCAGTCAGGTTTTATGTCACTCGCTGTATCAATCAAGAAGGAAGGCGTTCCCAAATTCGTGGAAACCTCCACCAGCCGGTTAGAATTTGAGCTGTTCTCAGAGCCGACCACCAGAAGCAGGTCGGCTTGGTGCGCCACGTCTTTTACCGCCGTCTGGCGGTTCTGCGTGGCATAGCAAATGTCCTGCGCCTGCGGCCCTTCGATCAGCGGGAACTTCTTCCGTAGCGCGTCAATCACGTCTTTCGTCTCGTCCAGGCTCAGCGTCGTCTGCGTGATGTAAGCAATACGTGTAGGATCAGGGACCTCAAGGGCATCCACTTCACTAGCGCTGCCCACTACCTGGGTAACTTCCGGAGCTTCGCCCAGTGTCCCAATCACCTCATCATGGTCGTGATGGCCGATCAGGATGATGCTGTAGCCACCCTTGGCATACTTTACCGCCTCAACGTGGACCTTAGTCACGAGAGGACAGGTAGCGTCAATCACTCGCAGATCACGCAGCTTGCTGGCTTCGCGGACACTGGGAGAAACGCCGTGAGCGCTGTAAATAAGGCGCTGGCCGTCCGGAACCTCATAAACCTCATCAACAAAGATCGCGCCCTTGGCTTTTAGTTCTTCCACCACATAGCGGTTGTGGACGATCTCTTTGCGCACATAGATAGGCGGCCCAAAGGCGTCCAGCGCAATGCGGACGATATCAATGGCCCTTACCACTCCGGCACAAAAACCCCGGGGCTTAAGCAGTAACAAAGTCTTAGTTTCTGATGTCATAGTGATCTGTTGATTATACCCTTTTGTACACTTTTCCTTGCCTGTATCTTAACGAATAAAGAGGTTTCAGGCTAAGGCAACTCATTGAATTATAGATATTTAGCAGTAATCAGGGAGTATCTGGGGGTGAACGGGGCAGAATTTCACTACTGCAAGGCGACGGGATGGCCAACTGTAAGAATGAGTCAAGGCTGAGGGTCTTACTTCGCTCTGAATCTGGGCGAGCGTTTCATCTTCAATCAATTCCAAATCATATGCGTTCTGAAGGTTAAGCCAAAAACGGGGGGTAGTCTTGAAGTATCGTCCCAATCGAACAGCGCTGTCCGCTGTGGTAGCTCTCCGCCCATGGATAATCTCCGCAATCCGGGTTGCGGGAACATGAAGGTCCATGGCTAAACGATGCGCCGAAAGACCGAGAGGCTTCATTAGTCTTCCAGCAAAATCTCACCGGGGTGAATGGGGGGCAACTTTTGCCCGATTCGCTTCGTCTTGGCCATGCCATCCTCTTCCCTAATCCGCTCTGTATACCTATAGCGCGATGGGTGGCTACCTTCTCGGCGCCCATTTCCACACCGCCAACGCAATCGGCAACCCGACCAGCACCGTGTGCAAGATCGGCCCGGTAATGATTGAAGCTGGATCAGTTCTCGGCGGCCAGCGATGGATGGCTGAGAGCGGCACCACAACGCAGTTCATCATCACCCAGACAAACTCGCCGTAGAGCAATCCGGCGATCACCGGTCTTTCCGTCAGGAATGCAATCTGCCGACTGGCCACGTAATAAATCACTGCCCAGATGAACGCGATGAGAAAGTGCAGGAAGAGACCCAGCGCCGCACTCTTCGCGCCACCCTGAAACGACCTCGGTCCAAGGAGTCCTGAGGCAACGGACTGAAATATCCGCGGTGGTGGCAGGTGGTTCTGAATGCCCCATGCAATACACGCCTGCGTGATATCCAAAACGCCACAGGCCAGCCCGCCCCAGAAGATGGCGAGTAAAGCGCTAGAGGATGTTGAGGTGGATGGCACGGCGATTGGCCTCCGGTTCTTGTTCTGGCTAACTAGAACTTTATAGACGCGCGAGAAGAGAAATGGTCGCGGTCTGCTCCGGATCATCTGCTTTTATCTGCGAAATCTCCGGCGAAAATTACCCGTTCGCCTTCAGTAACTGCTCTGCGTGCTGGCGTGATGTTTCCGTCAATTTCTCGCCGCTCAACATGCGGGCAATCTCTTCTGTCTGCTCGGCTTGAGAGAGTACGCGGACAAGAGTTTTCGTCCGCCCCGCCGTCTCACGCTTTTCGATCAAATAATGATGATCGGCAAACGACGCTATCTGAGGCAGGTGCGTGATGCACAGTACCTGATTGGCCCGCGCCAGCGACTTCAGCTTCTTGCCAACAGCCTCTGCCGCGCGCCCGCCAATGCCGGTATCAATCTCGTCGAATACTAACGTCCGCTGCGTTCCGCCTTTGCTCTTCTTCCCTGCCTCGATGGTAGCCTTAAGCGCAAGCATCACGCGAGAAAGCTCGCCGCCTGAAGCAATCTGCTCCACCGGCTTCAGAGGCTCACCCGGATTGGGCGAGATCATGTAAGCTACGCCATCAAACCCGGCAGCAGTCCAGTTCGCGGACTCGTCTGATCCCGAAACCTCAATCCGGAACTGTGCTTTCATTGCCAGCTGATTGATTTCTGTCTCAACCAGTTTCTGCAGCTCCCGCGCCGCGCTGTAGCGACGTTTGGAAACTGTCTGCGCCGCCGCTAGATATGCCGCCGCCGCTGCCGTAAGCTGCTTCTTCAGGTCGCGCACCAGGTCTTCGCGATTTTCCAGTTCATTCAGCTTGCGCGCAACCTCTTCGCCATAGGCAATGACTTCGTCTACGGTCTTGCCATATTTGCGTTTCAGCCGGTCCAACAATGCCAAGCGGTCTTCCACTTCCGCCAGGCGCTCCGGCGAAGCGTCAATTCCATCGGCGTAATCCCGGGCGGTGGCGCTCACGTCTTCAATCGCCGCCTTGGCCGACTCAAGCGATGCCAGGGCCTCCAGAAACTTTTCATCAAAACGCGCCAGCTCTTCCAATTGCTTTCGCGCCGCTGAGATCTGCGTCAGGGCCGAAGCATCATCCTCATACAACACCTGGTATGCTGCCGTGGCCGCTCCGAAAAGCTTTTCTGAATTGGCCAGGACGCGCTTCTCCGTCTCCAGCTTCTGGTCTTCACCCGGGTGCAGTTTCGCCCCTTCAATCTCTTTCTTCTGGAAGCTCCACAGGTCGGCCATGCGCAGCCGATCCTGTTCGTCGCGATCCAACTGCGCCAGCCGTTCGCGCACTTCCGTCCATGCAGCATGCTTTCCCGCCAGTTCGCTCAAGTCGTGGCCGGCGTATGTATCCAGCAGGCCCAGGCGCGCAGCTTCGTCGAAAGCAAGAATCGTTTCATTCTGCGCATGGATGGACGCCAAGGCGGGAGCCAAGGCTCGCAGCAGAGCCACCGTCGCCGGCTGGTTATTGACGAAGACTCGCCCTTTGCCGCCTGCGGCAACTTCACGCTTCACGATCACCTGATTTCCTTCCGGTTCAATTCCATTTTCTTCCAGCACGCGCCTGAGCCGTTTTTCATCGGCCTCAAACACGCCGCTCACCACGGCTTTCTCCGCGCCGTGGCGAATCATGTCCGTAGAAGCTTTGTCGCCTAACAATAAAGAGAGGGCATCGATCAAGATGGATTTGCCAGCGCCGGTCTCCCCCGTGAGCAGGTTCAGCCCCGGGGCAAACTCCACCGCCAGGCTGTCAATCACGGCGTAATTTTCAACGCGCAGCTCCAGCAGCACCGGAACAAACCTCAGAAGGAAATTGAGCGCAGTCTAACAGAGATCGAACGCGGGAGTTATGTGGAAATAAAGGACATGTGGAAATCAAGGACGCTGTCCAGAAAAACGTGGTAATTCGCGGCGTTTTTGCGGTCATTAGCCGCCAAAGCAAATTTGTTCCTCTGCCCACAGCTATATTTCGGAACTTTGGGCAGCAGTTACGATATAGTATTCCGGTTTCACAGACCTTGACTTGAAGGACGGTATACAGATGGTTCAACTTCTGCTGCTCTGCATGATGCTGTTCCAAGCCGCTTCGCCAACGGCGTCCAAACCAGTCATCGACAATGACCGCGTTACCGTTCAGGACGTCTCTAGTTCCGCACCCGCACAGCCGACTGATGCTGTTATTGTTTCCCTTTCAGGGAACGCGGCGTTTGTCCCCAAAGGAACAGCGCCCAAGATCACGGGCCGCTCATTTGTGATCAACTTAAAGGACCATTCCGTGCCGCCGATAGAGAACAAAAGCGGTTACCCGCTGGCCTTTCCACGGCCCGGAACTAAAAAGGTATTTGAGAATGATCGCGTGATCGTGTGGGATTCCACTTGGACACCCGGCGTCGCGACGCCAATGCACTTTCATGACAAAGACGTGGTCGTGGTGTTCCTGGAGGACGGCGACTTGAAATCGACCACTCCCGATGGAAAAGAGGTTGTAAATAAGTACACCACCGGCACAGTCAGGTTCAATCAGCGCGATCGCACCCACACTGAAACGCTGATGAACGGGAAACAGCGCGCAATCATTACTGAGTTGAAGTAAGCGGCCAGCGCGCCTTTGGCTCACCCGACACATTTGATCCTGGATATCTTCGGATACTTCGCGCCTTAACAGAAATGCGATGGGAAGCATTGTTCACGGAGGGCAGCCTTGCAGGTTGCGGAGCTCAACCAAGCGCCAAGAAAGTATTCGAGGGTAGACCGCGTGATCGTGTGCGATTCCACATGGATCTCGGGAGTCGCAATTCCGATGCACTCCCATGAAAAAATGACGTCGTCGTGGTGTTCCTTTGAGGACGGCGACTGGAAATCGACCACTTCAGACGCCCGAGTCCGTAGGCGATGCTACCTTATTCTTGTCTGCCGACGCGTCATAGCAGCTATATGTCTCCCTTCTCGGTATTTTCCTAATTTGGAATTAAGACACTACCCCCTCTTCTCCAATTCCTTGAACTTGGCAAGTGTGGCCGGATAAACTTATAGATCTCGGGTGCCTGGGCTCGCGTGGGCTAGCGTCATGGAAACAATCAACGAGCCTGACGCTGCCCAAACCGCCGTTCGCACGGCGCCATTGTTCACGATTCGCCCGTCATCGGCCCCGCCGATGGCGCTAGCCGCAGTGATACCGATCACTTGCTATCTTCAATGGAAAGCCCCGCATCCATCGGCACAACCACAACTACTCATAAGGAAGGAAATACTATGAACGAAAACAACAGAGTCCTAAGTCGCCAGAACGCACGCGAGCTGACCCCGGCGGAAGTTGAGCACGTCGTCGGCAACATCAACACCTTAACGATCTGTTCCTCGATGCCGAGTACCGGAACCAAGGATTGCGACACGGTGGGCTAACTTCAACTTGCGGCTAACAAGAAAGGAAAAAGCACATGAACAATGACAAAAGAGCAGGCCCGCCAGGGCGCAAAAGGGTTGACGCCTAGCGAAGCCGACCATGTGGTTGGTGGTCTCTCGACCCTCACCGTATGCACCATCCCCAGTCCGGGGACGTCGGGCTGCGATGGTGATACGACAGGTTGATCCAAAGCTTGCAGCGGACGTTCGCCCCATGAATTGTCCGCGCAAAAATCAAAGCACGGAATCCTGCGCGGACGGTGTCCAGTTTGCGCCGTCCGCTGCAGCTTAAGAGAAAAGAAGAATGCCGATGAAAATCCTGATCACCGCTCCGGAGAATGACAGTCACACCGCCCCGTTGAAGTGGGCGCTGGAGCAAGCCGGATACTCCGTGGCGTGCTGGGCGGGCCTGGCATGGACTGAGGCCAAACAGGCATCCATCTCATTGCGCGCAGACACGCAGATTAAACTTGGCGGTCATTTGGTTGAACCCGGCGACGTGCTTTGGGTTCGCAAGCCAGCGGAACCCAAGCCCAATCCGCAAACGGCCCCTGAAGACGCGAAGTTTGCAGCCAATGAATACCGCGCGTTTTATGACTCTCTGATGTATCTTCTTGAAGCTTTGCCGGTGCGTGTGGTCAACAAATACACGGCCTCGCGCTTCATCAACAATAAATCCGTGCAGCTCGTGCTGGCCCGCGCCTGCGGCATGAACGTGCCCAGGACGTTGATGTCCAACTCACCGCAAGCCGTGCGGGAGTATTTTCGCGGCGGTCCTGAACGAATGATCTACAAAGGCTTCTCCATGCACATTTGGGAAAAAGAGCAGGGCGGCCCGATGATGGTTACGGAAACCTTTGAACTCAATGCGGACATGCTCCCCAGCGACGAAGTGCTCACCTACGCGCCGGCCATCTATCAGGAGATGGTCGTCAAGAAGTTCGACGTACGCATGGTGCTGATGGGCGCAGCAGTGTATTCATATTCTCTCCACAACCCCAAGGGCGCACTTGACTGGCGCCAGGACGCCACGCAAGGCTTACTGAAAGTAGAATCCATCGCCACGCCGCCGGAGATTGAAAAATCCGTGCTGGAGTTTGCGGCGAAGTCTGGTATCGCCTGCGGCAGCTTTGACTTTGCCATCGACAGTCAGAACCGGTGGTGGTTTCTGGAAGTCAATGAAGGGGGGCAGTTCCTCTGGCTCGACGCGGCCAACACTGGTCTTCATGTGCAGGAGAAATTCCTGGCTTTTCTGACCTCGCCTGTCGGAGCGTCACGGCAGATGCTGGAGGCAAGGCAGTCAGAATTTCCTTCCTGGGGCGATTATCTCGCATCGCCGGCCAAAGACCTGCAGTTGCCGGAAGAAGCTGATCCAGATGCCAGCTATGTTTCGATCGAAGCGTGAAATAGGCGGATGAGCTGAACACCACGGCGAACATCGCTACAGAGCATTTCAGCGCACCCAATCCCGTAAGCGTAATAGTCCGTTTTCAAACGCAACTTGCTCGTGGTGCAATCTGACTCAGACAGCTATCGGGATCGCTTGCTCAAAAAGAAGGTGGCGAAGAGGTTTTCCAGGAAGTATTGAAGCAGGCATGGGAAAGGAATCTGCTCAGTGACGAACACTTCACGGTGGACGGGACGCTGATGGAGGCTTGGGCGAGTCTGAAGAGCTTTCAAAGGAAGGAACAAGAGAAGCAGGAGAATGGGGATGAAGAGAAGGATCGTGGCAATGCGAATGTGAACTTTCGTGGGGAGAAACGGAGCAATCAAACGCATGACGCCGACGCGAAACTGGCGCGCAAAGGAGATGGAACGGAGGCCAAATTGAGCTACAACGGGAACCTATTGGTGGAAAACCGTAATGGGCTAATTGTGGATGCGACGGTCTTGGAAGCGACGGGGACAGGGGAGAGGGATGCCGCCTTAGCCATGATGGAGAAGATTCCTGGACAGCAGCGAGTAACGGTGGCCGGAGACAAGGGCTATGACACCAGGGATTTTGTGGCCGAGTGCCGGAATCTGCAGGTGACGCCGCATGTGGCCCAGAATGAAGGGAGCGGGGCGGGAGTGCGATTGATGGGCAAACGACGCGGCACACGGGCTATGCCGTGAGCCAGAGGAAGCGGAAGCAGATCGAAGAATGTTTCGGGTGGATGAAAACCATTGGGCGTGCTGCGCAAACTTCGGCACCGTGGTTTGTTGAAGGTGGTTGGGTGTTTATTTTTTCGGCTGCGGCCTACAATCTGGTGCGGATAAGAAATCTGCAACCAGCCGCGTAAGTTGGAGGCCAAAGTGTGTCTGAAAACGCCTTGAGACCACTTCGGGAGCGAAGAAAACAGAGATTTCCGGTCTCATCTCCAAGCGATAGGTAGACTCAAGGCTGCGGTGCTGATCAATAAGCTCATCGCCACACGGCAGTTCTCTTGTTTGCCCACAGTACTGTCGCGTGACTCCGACCGAATGTGTCCCTTTTTTCACAAACCTGTGTCATCCACCCAGGCTTCGATCGGCGCTCCTACTTAGACCAGGGCGGAACCACGCCGTTGCTGCGCGCGTATGCGATCGACTGCCCCAGATGCTCGTGTTGATCTTCGATAATCAGCATCAGCGCGCCCTGCTTCGTCATGTCTCTTCCAAACATTTTCACCGGCGTCTGCAGGTCGTTGTCCGAAAGTCCCGTAATCGCTTTTTGCAGATCGATGTAAGAAGCCTTCAGAGCTTCCTGCAATTTCTCCGGATCTGTGATGGGCGCGGGCTTTGCCCCCGTATTCGGTGTGCCCGAAAGCACTCCGGCGAGCATGCGGTTCTCCGTAACGATCAGGTTGAACACGTCGCCAACGGAGCGAACGCCCTGCCCGGGCTTCCAGTCGTACTTGCCCGACATAACGCGGGCGAGTGCGGTGAATTTGTCGGAAAGCGTTCCGGCATCTTTTCCGAAGGCAGCCTGCACTCCTGCCGGCTGCGCCTGCGCCAACGGCACCATCAGAGCGACCGCAAGCGCGCACACTACATACTGAGTCAGAATCTTCTTCATTTGGAACTCCTCTACGTCACGATCTAAGTGCCCCGCGGCTTGCGCCAAGCGATCCAAATAAAGCCGCGAAGCGTTTCTGCTGGGCGTCTGGCGCTACAGAGTTGGCGCTTCATCGCTGCAAATTAACATGCAAGAATGAAACATCCATCAACTTCCACCAGAGAGGAATCTAATTTATAACACAGTAGTACTTAGGTTGTCAGCCTCGCTCCGGCGAGGCTTTTTATTTCTGGTATGGCCTTGCGCGATCACTCCATCGGTGCCATCAACAGTGGGATTTTTCGTATTCGGAGATCTCGGCTTCGTGCTGCAAGGTCATTCCAATCTCGTCCAGACCGAGCAGCAAGCTGGTGCGGGTGAAAGGATCAATCGCAAACTGGGCGGAGAAACCATCCGCGGAAGAAACTGTGCAGCTCTCCAGATTGACGGTCAACTCGAAAGCACCGCGTTGGGCACGCGTCATAAGGTCACGAATCTGTGCCGGAGAGAGAGTCACTAGCAGCAGGCCATTCTTGGCCGAATTTGTGGTGAAGATGTCCGCGAATGAGGGAGCGATCAGGGCCCGAAAGCCATAATCACGCAGTGCCCAAACTGCATGCTCGCGCGACGACCCACAGCCAAAATTCCTGCCTGCCACCAGAATCGTAGCCCCGGCATACTCCGGGGCATTCAGAACGAAACTCGGGTTCGGCTTCCCATTAGATTGAAAACGCCAGTCGTAGAAGAGAAATTCGCCGTATCCGGTGCGCTCAATACGCTTGAGAAATTGCTTGGGAATGATCTGGTCAGTATCTACGTTCTCTCGCTCGAAAGGAATGACCAAGCCGGTATGGGAGTTGAAGGATTGCATTTGGAATTTTCGCCTCCGGATTTTTAATTTCAGAGCCGCTTCGAATTCAAAACAAGCGCAAAATCTGAAATCAAAAATCTTAAATCCTCATCTTTACTTATACTGCCAATTGCGCACATCAACGAAATGTCCAGCCACTGCTGCAGCGGCGGCCATGGCCGGGCTGACCAGATGTGTTCGCCCACCCGCTCCCTGTCGGCCTTCAAAATTGCGGTTACTGGTCGAAGCGCAGCGCTCCCCAGGATTCAGTTTGTCCGGGTTCATGGCCAGACACATGGAGCAGCCCGACTCCCGCCACTCGAAACCGGCTTCGACAAAAATCCTGTCCAAGCCTTCTCGTTCGGCCGCGTGTTTTACATTCTGCGAACCGGGCACAACCAGCCCCTGGACTTGCCGGGAGATTCTGTATCCCTTGATTACCCTCGCGGCGGCCCGGATATCTTCCAATCGCGCATTTGTACAGGAACCAATAAAAACACGATCCACGGGGATGTCTTCAATCATGGTTCCCGGCTTCAGGGCCATGTACTCAAGCGCTCGCAGGCAGGCGTTGCGTTCAGAATCGCTACTTGCGCCGTCGGGATCGGGTATCTTGCCATTCACAGGCGTTGCCATTCCCGGATTTGTGCCCCAGGTTACGAACGGAGCCAGGGCTGCAGCGTCAATCTCCACAGTTGTGTCAAAGCGAGCGCCGGAGTCGGTGGTCAAACTCCGCCAGGAGCTTTCGGCTTTTTCCCAGGCGTTGCCCTGGGGAGCAAAGCGGCGGCCGCGGAGATAAGCAAAGGTAATTTCATCGGGAGCAATCATGCCGGCACGGGCACCTGCCTCAATGCTCATATTGCAGATGGTCATGCGCGCTTCTATGGATAGCGCGCGGACGGCATCACCCGAGTATTCAATAACATGACCGGTGGCGCCATCAATGCCAATCCTGGCGATCAACGCCAGAATCATATCTTTGGACGTAACTCCTGCCGCCGGTATTCCCGAAAAATTCACTGACATTGTCCTGGGCTTCTTCTGCACCAGGCATTGTGTAGCCAGGACATGCTCGACCTCGGAAGTGCCGATGCCAAAGGCCAGTGCGCCGAAAGCCCCATGCGTGCTGGTGTGACTGTCACCACAAACGATGGTCCTGCCGGGCTGCGTCAGTCCCAGTTCCGGACCAATTACGTGAACAATGCCTTGATCGGGGGAATCCAGGTCAAACAGTTCAATCGCGAATTCGCGGCAGTTCTTGCGCAATGCCTCCATCTGGGAACGCGCAAGCACATCCGTAATGTTGGAACGAGTCTCATGCGTGGTAGGAACATTGTGGTCCATGGTTGCAAAGGTAAACTCAGGACGGCGGACACTCCTCCCCGCTATCCGCAACCCTTCAAACGCCTGTGGCGACGTCACTTCATGCACTAGATGCAGATCTATATAAAGGATGGAAGAACCATCCGGCCCCGGACAGACCACATGATTGTCCCAAATTTTTTCGAATAAGGTGCGCGCCAATTCTGTTCCTCCGTATTGTGTTGAGAGCCTCTAGCCGTTCTTTGTGTCCCAGTGTTTCCGTGGTGGACTTTCACACAGCATGATAAGCAAAGCGCCGTTCCAGCAGGGCGACAAATGCCTGCTCCACCAGTTCGCCCATTTCCCTGGTGCTGGTAACGTGCTGTGTATGCTCTCCCGCAATGTCGGCGGTGCGATGACCGGCATCCAGGACATTTTCAATGGCATCTTCCAGATCGTTCGCCTCGTGCGGCATCTGTGCTGAGTGGCGCAACAACATGGCCACGGAAGCAATGGCGCCCAATGGATTGGCAATTCCCTTTCCCGCAATGTCCGGCGCCGAGCCATGCACAGGCTCATAAAGGTTGATCCCACCACCAATGGTGGCCGATCCCAACATTCCTAAGGACCCGGTAATGGCGGCAGCCTGGTCCGATAAAATGTCCCCGAACAGGTTCTCCGCAAGGATCACATCAAAGCGAGAAGGATTCATGCCCAGATGCATGGCACAGGCATCCACGTACATGTGTTCGAGTTGCACATCGGGATAAGACCGGCTGACAGCAGTCACTACGCGCCGCCATAACTGCGATGTTTCCAGCACGTTGGCTTTATCTACAGAGGTGATTTTCTTGCGTCGCATGCGTGCCTGCTCGAAACCCACATGAGCAATGCGCTCAATCTCCTCCACCGAGTAACGCATGGTGTTGTAGGCATACTCCTGGTTTTCGCCAAATCCGCGCGGTTCCGAGAAATACAGCCCACCGAGAAGCTCGCGCACAATCAACACATCAGCGCCTTCAACTCTCGACCGGCGCAACGGTGAACAATCGGCAATGGCGGGAAAGCAGGCTGCAGGACGCAAATTGGCAAACCCTTTCAGCTCAGCCCGCAAGCGCAGGAGGCCTGCTTCGGGCTTTTGGTCCCGGTCCAGGTGGTCAAACTCCGGCGCACCCATTGCTCCCAGGAGCACAGCCTCACTCTGCAAGCACGCTTCCAGAGTGTCTTCCGGCAGCGGCGAACCGGCAACCCGAATGGCTGCGCCGCCCACCGGTTTTTCTATGATTTCGAATTTGCAGTTGTAGAAGCTGTTGAGCGCATGAAACATGCGCACTGCCTCACGACAAACCTCAGGGCCAATTCCATCGCCGGGAAGAAGAGTGATTCGCATAAGAACACCAGTAATTAGTAAAGTAGCAGTTGGCAACCAGCAAATAAGCAGTTCGGTGAAGACCTAAGCTCGGGACCAACCAACGAATGAGCCAACCGGCCAAAAAGCTAAAGGCTAATTGCCAATTGCTATAACCGCCATCTGTGGCACCAGCGAGAGCAGATCCTGGCCGTAAATGGTCTTCTTGCTTTCGGCCAATTTCATGAATCGCTGGTACAAAAAGTCTAATTCCGGCCCTGCTGCAGGACGGCCCAATTCGGAGAGCCGTCGAGCCCGGGGCGCGGCGCCCTGAGTGCTTGCCCAAAATCGGGTAAACGTTTGTGTCGCACCGCCAGCAACATCGCGAGTCTTATCAAAGAACTTCTTTTAATGCTGACCGTTCGCACGCCAGCGCCTAACCAGATGTTGTGCGGCGCTTTCCCACTCAGGGAATTGAAATTGGAAACCAGCTTCGGCAAGACGACCGGGGATAACGCGGCGACTCTTGAGCACCAGTTCCGTTTCGGAGCGCAGAAAAAGGGTAGCTATCTCCAGCATCCAGCTTGCAGCAGGCAGCCCGATGCGTGATCCCCATGCTTCTCGCAGAGCCTTCATGAATTCCCGGTTCGGCAAAGGATTTGGCGATGCAATATTGACCACGCCATCCATCTCATCTCGGGCAATCAGGTAATCGATGCTACCCAGGAAATCGGCATCGTGAATCCAAGAAACAAATTGCATACCGCTGGCTGAGGTTCCTCCGAGACCAAACCGGACCAGACGAAGCAATTTATCGAATATCCCCCCGCGATCTGGACTCATGACCACCGCGCTGCGAAGTGCGATCTTGCGAGTATTGGGTGTGACAGAGTCGAAGAAAGCCGTCTCCCAGCTAGTGGCGACATCAATACTGAAACGCCATTTGTCAGGCGCATCCGGTTCGTTGCCACCAATCTCCCCCGTCTCCTCGTCCATCGGTCGGTCAAGAGCATGACGGTAAATCGTCGCGGTACTTGCGTTCATCCACAAGCGGGGCGGATGAAGGGAGTGACCAATCGCTTGACCTAGCAAGTGAGTCGTCTGAGTCCGGGATTCTTTGATTGCTCTGCGGTTTGCCGGAGTGTATCGGCAATCTACGCTTCTGCCCGCGAGATTAATGAGTACATCAGCATTCTCCAGTTCGGATGTCCAGTTACCCAGAGTTGCTCCATCCCAATTGACGACGCGCCACGGGGCTGATGTGACCCTGCGAGCGAGGACGACGACATCATGTCCCTGAGCGTGAAAATGTCGGGCGAGAATGTTACCGACTTGTCCGTTGCCACCGGGAAGAACGATACGGAGATGGGTTCTCACTGCCAACCTCGGAAACCTGCTGATCGGAGCCAGTAAAACATCCACGGGCTTTTCTGAGAATTTGCGTCAGCCGGATCCACTGTCTGCACTTCCGGCGCTTACGCGCGCAAGCACAACCCGTGGGTGGATTTCTCCAATGTGCCCGGCGCCAGCAACCAGCCCTTTACGAGTTTTCCTACTAACTTCATTACCTTGCCTACGATCTCCTTCGTCATTCCGAATCCCAATAACGACATGCATGATGGCACCATCTCGCAGGCTGCCTTGCTTCAGAATAATCTTGGCGCCTATATCCAATTTGTCAAAACGAATAATAGCCTGCTGATTGTGACATGGGACGAAGACGATGGCACAATGCTTCGTCAAATTTTTGATTTTGTGCGAAATCAAAACAAGTCCGTTCGCACGCATCGATCAGAACAACCGGCTGTGTATTCGGTGGCAGATCAGACAATGCGCTGGTGGCTGTATCCGCTGTTTGCCAAAGCCGCGGTCATGGCGTCAGAGTGGCTGCAGCCTCTGGTTTCCATGGTGAGGTCAATTACCGTCTCTCCCACGCTGGCCCCATGGAATGCGCGATGATAACTAGTTTCCACGATGTTGCCTTGATGCGAAGCAATCACTTCCGTAAGGCGGTGCAGTGCTCCAGGGTGGTCGGGAATGGAGACTCGCAAGCGCAGCAGTCTGCCGTCCTTGACCAAGCCGCGCTGGATGATGCGTGCGAGCAGTGTCACATCCGTGTTGCCGCCCGAGACAATCACGACGGTCACCTTACCATCGCACTTGACCTTGTGGTGAAGCACTGCGGCAAGGGCGGTTGCGCCCGCTCCTTCCGCCAGCGTTTTTTGGCGTTCCAGCAGGAACAAGACAGCGTTAGCAATTTCCTCTTCGTCAACCACCAGCAGATCGTCGACATATCTCTGTATCAAGGGCAGGGTCTTTTCACCGGCACGACGGACCGCAATTCCATCGGCAATCGTCGTAGTAGGCTGAAGCGTGACGGGCCGGGCTTTTTGAACCGCATGGACCATGGATGGAAACGCGGAACTCTGCACTCCAAGAACCTGAATCGCTGGGTTAAGCTCTTTGAGTGCGACTGCCATGCCGGATATCAGCCCGCCTCCACCAACCGGCACGACGACCACTTGAAGAGACGAGACTTGTTCCAGTAATTCCAGCGCCAGCGTGCCTTGGCCGGCAATTACGCCGTGATCGTCAAAGGGATGAATAAAAGTACATCCATGTGCGCGTGAATATTGAGAGGCTGCCAGAAACGATTCATCAAAATTCATTCCGTGCAGAATTACCTCTGCTCCGTATTGGCGGCTGGCGGCTACCTTGACTAATGGCGTCGTAAGTGGCATCCATATCCGCGCATTGAGGCCGAGCCTGGTCGCGTGGTAAGCCAGCGACTGAGCGTGGTTCCCGGCTGAAGCGGTTACAAGTCCGCGCGTGCATTCTTCCGGACTCAGTGTGAGTAGTTTGTTGAGAGCTCCACGCTCTTTATAGGAGCCGGTCTTTTGCAGATTTTCGAGCTTGAGGTAGACGGGGCCACCCAGCAGTTCAGAAAGGCCATGCGATTGCGGGCATGGAGTGAGGTACACGGACTCGCCGATACGACGCCGCGCAGCTTGGATATGATCCAGGGTAACGCGTTCCATCGCGATGTTGGTTGCCGAAAGCATCACTAGCGATCTCCCTTACTCGGCCGGGCCACCGCTCGCATTGATCAATACCAAAGGCAGCGGGTTTGACCAGCTCCCGGGGAACATACAGCCGAACGCGGACGGTGGACGTGCCATCGGAAAGGCAGATCCGGTCAACCACGTCAACCTCCGGGTCGGTCAACGAATGAGATCCCAGCAAAGTCGATAGCCGAACGAACCGATTCATTTCGGATCGAGCAGCCACCGGATCGGTATAATCAAGGCGCGGCAGCATGCTCATGGCATTCCTGAGCTCAGGTTCCATTGAAACTCTCACAAAGTTCATCGTCGGGTTTCTGCAAGCGAACGAACGCGTATGCGCCGCGAAGACTGGAGATCGCCGGGAGATTTTCTGGCGTGATATCCAGTGGTGAGCCGCGGAGCTTTTCAATGAAAGCCAGGAATGAGATGAGGAGCAGCGAATCGAGGATTCCGCTCTCAATCAGATTAGCATCGGCGTCGAGTGAGTCAGATTCCACTCCGGCCACTTCATGGAAAAAGATCCGAGCCCGATTGATGAATACTTCCTCGGTCAACTCTTCCATCAAACCCTCCAACAAACTCAGCCGTGCTCTTTTCCATTACGAGTTC
>Ga0070734_10001615_pt1 | contig 31636 bp, 29 predicted proteins | sample Coa_R1_8_FD_66444 | JGI IMG/M metagenome (GOLD analysis project Ga0070734, IMG submission 66444) | Surface soil microbial communities from Centralia Pennsylvania, which are recovering from an underground coalmine fire - Coalmine... | ecosystem: Environmental > Terrestrial > Soil > Unclassified ... | reverse complement strand
CATGCAGCTTCTGCACGCCGAGAACCGCCATATTTACCTCTGGCTGTTGCTGTCGCCTATCATGGCATTTGGTCTGACTGCTCTGGCCGTAACCGCAGCCCTGGCTGTTCTCTTCGAAACCTTGCCGGGACTGCGTAGTGGGCTGGGCAATGTGGTTTACTTTTTTATTTGGATTTCACTTCTCATTGCAGGGGCGCGCCCTCTCGACCAGAACCGGCCAGTAACCACAGGGCGCTACTTTGCTGACTTTAGCGGAATCGTTTCCATCAGCAGCCAAATGCAGGCAATCGTGCGCCATCTCGATCCGCAGTACAACGGCGGCGTTGCGCTGGGAGTCGCGTTTAACGCCGACAGGCTGTCGGCCAAGAGATTTCTGTGGACCGGACTGGCCTGGAACCCAGCCATGGTGTTGAGCCGGCTTATGTGGCTGATGATCGCCGCCGCAATTGCATTGCTTGCCTCGCTGTTTTTTGACCGCTTCGATCCCGCGCGTGGGTGGCAATTCGCAATGAGAAAAACAAAAGCGCAATCCCCGATTGAGAATTTCGAAGCGGCTGTCAATCTGCCGGAACAGGTTGTATTGCCTGCGCATCTCACGCCGCTGGTGCACACGAGTTCCGGGCATAAACTGCGCTTCATTCACCTAGTTCGCTCTGAATTGCGCTTAATGCTGAAGGGCCTGCGCTGGTGGTATTTGGTGGCTGCCGGATTGTTGATTGCCGAATTCGTGGCTCCGCTCGCTGCGGCACACGGGAGCGTGTTAGTTGCCGCGTGGATTTGGCCAATCTTGATTTGGTCGCAGATGGGATCGCGCGAGAATCGCTATGCAACACGGTCGCTCATCTTCTCCTCGCCGCATGCGCTTTATCGCCAACTTCCAGCAGTCTGGACAGCGGGAATTGTGGTCGCTCTTGCGACCGGAAGTGGAGTCGGCATTCGCTTATTGCTAACCGGGAACTTACACGCTTTCGCGGGCTGGCTGGTGGCAGCGGCATTCATCCCCAGTCTGGCTATTGCCTGCGGAGTTTGGAGCGGAAACAGCAAGTTGTTCGAAGCGATTTATACCGTGTGGTGGTACATCGGACCGCTAAACCACCTTCCGGCCTTGGATTTCATGGGAACCACACCAGCTTCCGACCATACCCCGGTATATCTTTTCCTCACCATGGGATTGCTGGCAGCTTCTCTGTTTGGGCGGCGGGTCAGGCTGGCGTACGCATAGACAGTAGCTATGGTCGAGCTGCGCTCGACCGGGCAGATGGGGACATCTGCCTGCACAATCTCCTACACCGACAACACTTGCAGCACGCGAGCGACGGCGACACGGAATATCTCTTCCGGAACAATCAGGCTCAAAATTAAAAACCCATCGGATGGAAAATCATAAAAGTGCCCTGGATGTACAAGGACAGAAGCTTGCTGCAAAAGCTGAATAGCAAGGTCTTCGTCCGACTGTGTGACCGGGACGCGGAGAACGGCATACCAGCCACCTTCGACATGCAAACGTTCGCAATGGCGCTGGTGAGCGAGTTGGCGATCAAGTTCTTCGAGGTTCGCACGCACGCGAGCGAGTAAAAGCGGCTGAATCGAAAGTCTTTGATTCAATAAAACCGGCGCGGCATATTGAATGGGCGCGTTCATCGAGAGATATGTATCTGCAATGACCTCGAGGCGTTCGAGTGCGAGTTGAACCATCGAGGGTGGGCCCGAGGCAACCAGCCAAGCCAGTTTCATCTGCGGCAATGCAGAGATTTTTGAAATTCCACTGAGCGTAAATGTCAAATTTTGCTGATTTGTCGCGAAAGTTGCTTGCAAGTTTGTGTCGAGACTGTAGTCGAGAAAAACTTCGTCCACGATCAACGGCAAATTGTGCTGCCGGCAAAAGTCATTAATGGCGCTGCGCTCTGGGCCATGAACGTAAGAACCAGTGGGGTTGTTCGGGTGGACCAGCACGATGGCACGTGTGCGATCGGTGACGGAGCGGTGAAGCGATGGAAAGTCAATTTGCCAGCCATGATCATAAATCAGCGGGAATGGAACCAGCTTCACATCCTGCAAGTCAGCCAGAAAATCGAATAACGGATAACTGGGCTTCGGAACCAGGATCTCATCGCCGGGGTTGCAGAGCAGGCGAAAAACGTACGAGTAAGCTTCGCTCGTGCTCGTGGTCAGCAAAATGGATTCCGGCGAAACTGGAGGCGTGGCGGGCGGTTGCGTGTGATATTGCGCGCAATAACGCGCGTAGTAATCCTGATAGTACTGCGCAACACACTGACGCGCTGTGAGCAGGCCTTTAGCTTGCGGGTCATAGTCCAGCGAGGCGGGATGGGCGAGTGCCGAAAGTATGGCTTCGCCGTCGAAGGGCAATTCGGCCCGTGTGGGGTTCGAAAGCGTGAGGTCGAGCACTTCCCTTGCCTCACGATTTATCTCGCGGTGGACTTCGGTGAATCGGTTCGGGGTGAAATTCCATTGCGTGCGTTGAGAAAACATCACGGGACATAATACGCGAGGGAACATCAACGCGCCGAGGATTAGCACCAAAGAGTAAAGCAACGCGACTCGCGCCTTAACCGCGTCCGCGACCTCGGACAATGCATCTATCGCGGCGCATATTCTAGACAAAATACTAGATTAGATATATTCTACTTTTTCTCATGCAGGCCGATGCTATTAAACGCTCCCTCGAGAGCAATGGATTGCGCTTCACGGCGCAGCGTTACGCCGTGCTGGCATTCTTAATGGAGTACAAGGGGCATCCCACGGCTGCGGAAATCTTCAAAGCGGTCAATCGTATAGATCCCCGCTCTTCCAGAGCGACAACCTATAACAATCTAAGAGATTTGGTAAAAGCAGGTTTGGTGCGGGAAGTAGCCGTCGAAGGTCGCGCCGGACGCTTCGATTTAGAAGGTGTACAGCACCACCACTTCATCTGCGACCGCTGCGGCAACGTTGAGGATATGGAGTGGTACGACGTACCAAAGCCCGATTCTCGTTCTCTCGGCAAGCGAGTTGTTCGCGACTGTCAATTGATTTTTCGCGGATTTTGCATGAATTGCGCACCTCGACGGGCTCGTTGATTGGGTTTGGCGATCATCATTAATTTGAATTTTTTGACTTAAATCGAAAAGGAAAAACATATGGATAATACACTCGCAACTTCGTCGGGAAGCGTCAGCCCCGAAACCAAAGATAAAAGCACCCTGCCCGAAGCGAAGTGCCCGTTCAATCACGGAGCATCGGCTCCCACCAATCGCGACTGGTGGCCCAAGCAGGTGAGCCTTCAGGGGCTACATCAACATTCCAACTTGTCAGATCCGATGGGCGAAGAATTCGACTACGCAAAGGAATTCAAGAGCCTCGACCTTAATGCCGTGATCAAAGATCTCCACGCGCTCATGACGGATTCACAGGATTGGTGGCCGGCCGACTTCGGGCATTATGGTGGACTGTTCATCCGGATGGCGTGGCATAGCGCGGGTACGTATCGCATTGGCGACGGCCGCGGCGGCGCCGGGGCCGGACAGCAGCGCTTTGCACCGCTCAATAGCTGGCCTGACAACGTAAATCTTGATAAGGCCCGCCGTCTGTTGTGGCCGGTTAAGCAGAAGTATGGTCGAAAAATTTCCTGGGCAGACCTGATGATTCTTGCAGGCAACGTCGCTCTTGAGTCGATGGGCTTTAAAACTTTCGGTTTCGGCGGCGGACGGGCGGATGTTTGGGAGCCGGAAGAGCTGAACTGGGGGCCCGAAGGCACATGGTTGGCAGACGAACGCTACAGCGGTGATCGCGATTTGCAGAATCCGCTCGGCGCGGTTCAAATGGGTTTGATCTACGTGAATCCAGAAGGGCCGAATGGCAAGCCCGATCCAGTCGCGGCTGCGCGTGACATCCGTGAAACATTCAAACGCATGGCCATGAACGATGAGGAAACGGTTGCACTGATTGCCGGCGGGCATACGTTTGGCAAAACGCATGGCGCTGCCATCCCGTCTGACTATGTTGGACCCGAACCGGAAGGCGCCGAGATCGAGGACCAAGGCTTCGGATGGAAGAATAAATTTGGCAAAGGTTGTGGCGCTGACACCATCGGTAGTGGACTGGAAGTCACCTGGACCACGACGCCGACGAAGTGGAGCAATAACTTCTTCGAGAACTTGTTCAAGTATGAATGGGAACTCACCAAGAGCCCGGCCGGCGCGCACCAATGGACACCGAAAAATGGCGCAGGCAAAGATACCGTGCCCGACGCGCATGATCCGGCAAAGCGTCATTCGCCAGCCATGCTGACCACGGACCTCTCACTGCGCTTCGATACGGCTTACGAGAAAATTTCGCGCCGGTTCTACGAGCATCCAGACCAGTTCGCAGATGCGTTTGCACGGGCGTGGTTCAAGCTGACACACCGCGACATGGGTCCGATAGTTCGCTATCTCGGCCCCCTCGTCCCCAAGGAAACGCTTCCATGGCAAGATCCGATTCCTTCCGTTAATCATCCACTTGTAGCCGAGCAGGATATTGCTGCACTGAAGGCGAAAATCCTGGCGTCGGGCTTGTCTGTGTCCCAGTTAGTCTCGACGGCTTGGGCGTCGGCTTCGACATTCCGTGGCTCTGACAAGCGCGGGGGAGCGAACGGCGCGCGCATTCGACTCGCTCCGCAGAAGGATTGGGCAGTCAATCAGCCGGCTGAATTAGCGAAGGTGTTGCAAAAGCTTGAAGGGATCCAAAAAGAGTTCAACGCTTCAGCATCCGGCGGAAAGAAAGTTTCACTCGCAGACCTCATCATTCTTGGCGGCGATGCAGCCATTGAGAAGGCGGCCAAAGATGCCGGGGTTGATGTGAAAATTCCGTTCAAACCGGGCCGCATGGACGCGTCGCAAGAACAAACCGATGTTGAATCTTTCGAGCCGCTCGAACCGAAAGCAGACGGCTTCCGCAATTTTCTCAACGGAAAGCACGGGCTTCCAGCAGAAGCGCTGCTCGTGGATAAAGCGCAGTTGCTAAAGCTGACCGCACCCGAGATGACTGTTCTCGTCGGCGGGTTGCGCGTACTCGGAGCAAACACCGGCAACGCAAAACATGGGGTCTTCACGAAGAAGCCCGGCACACTTACGAACGACTTCTTTGTAAACCTGCTCGATATGAGCACGGAATGGAAGCCCAACGGCGCTGACGGCGTGTACGAGGGGCGCGACCGGAAAACGAACGCAGTGAAGTGGACCGGCACGCGGGTTGACCTGATTTTCGGTTCGCACTCCCAACTGCGTGCGTTGGCCGAAGTTTATGGTTCTTCGGACGCGAAGGAAAAGTTTGTGAAAGACTTCGCAGCAGCGTGGAGCAAGGTGATGAATAACGATCGCTTCGACCTCGCGTAATCTCTCAGAGATTTAGCGAGGCGTTTGAGTTGCAGCCATGAGCCTCTCTCTGATGTCATCATCAGATTGAGGCTTTGCTGTCAGGCGGTTTGGGCATATCCGAGGACCATCGCTCCCCAGAATCAGGATACTAGTTGACTTTATTCGGGCACCACAATATAGTTCCGTGCTGATTTAGGATTCTCTCTCCCGAGTTCTCCTAAGCGTCTCCCACCAGGAGGATACTTATGGTTCGCCCAGCAACACCCAGCGGTAAACCCTCGCGAAAACCGTCCACTCTCAACACAAACCTAAACAAGGGCCTGTTATCTTATGTGGCTGCGGCTTGCGCCGTCAGCGGAGCAATCCTGGCTGAGACCGTGCCTTCCGACGCCGAAATTGTTTACACGCCCACGCATACACCGATTGTGGTGGGCTCGCCCGTCTTGCTCGATTTGAATAACGACGGCACTGCTGATTTCGTCATTAGTAACAACTTCAACGCCTTTGACCGAAAAAGCTGCTCCGTATGCACGTTCGGCTCGCATGCCTCCCTCAAAGCCGGCCCCGAGCAGGCGGGCAATGCAATCTGGGGCGTTAGCAGCAGCGTGCGTCAAGTTGGCTCGCGTGCGCAATTCCGGAAGCGGCAACAGAAAAAGCCGAACAACATTAAAGAGGCCGCTGCGGCGGTGCCCTGGGGCGTACTGGTCGGGAACGGCCCCGAGAGGTCGTTTCAATCGCAGGCGCTGCTGATGGATTCTTCGAATTCCGTCTATTACTTCGGCGGCGGAGGAACCGTCAATTCATTTGGGCCGTGGGGAAGAGGCGGCAAGTTCGCCGGCCCCTACATGGGTTTCAAGTTTTTGATCGACGGAGAGATCCATTATGGTTGGGCCCGCGTGGATGTCAAAGCGAATTTCCTCCATCCTTCTGCGACTTTGACTGGGTATGCTTATGAAACCATCGCGAATCGTCCGATTGTGACTGGCTTCACCAAGGGCAATTTCGACGAAAATAGCGAACCCTCGCAGGAGATGCAGGCACCGAAGCCCCAATCCCTGAAAAACCAGGCGCTCGCGCCCGGCAGTTTGGGGCGGTTGGCTTTGGGCGCTGCTCGCTGACGGAGACGTCATCGTGGCCCATTCAATTTGTCATTTCTGTGTTTGAGGGGCCGTGGAGACAAAGGTTCCGAAATACGCACAACGGTTTAAACCGGGGAGATTTTTATGAAAGCCAGATTTCTTTCGTATGCCTGCGGCGCGGCCACAGTGGCTTTGCTCGTCTTAACCATTTCGCTTTTTGCTTCGGCAACAGAAACTCGTGTCCACACGTTTCCCGGAGGAGTCGATCCGGTAGGTCTGGTGGCGGACCGCGCCGGAAATCTTTATGGAACGACCGGGTCGGATGGGTTTTATAGTTTCGGCACGGTTTTTCAGGTGCATCCATCGTCCGGCGGAATATGGACGGAGAACGCGCTGTATTCATTCACGGGAGGAGCCGATGGAGGCCATCCGGAAGCCGTGCTGACTTTGGATGCTAAGGGAAATCTCTATGGCACAACGCAGTACGGAGGAAGCGGAACGTGCAACTGCGGAACGGTATTTGAATTGAGTCCATCAAAGGGCGGAGTCTGGAAAGAAACCACGCTTTATAGTTTTGCCGGAGGCGCCGATGCGTCGCATCCTCGATACACAAACTTAATTTTTGACGCATCTGGCAATCTCTATGGGGTAGGAGAGTTTGGGGGAACCGCTCTTGGAGGCGTTGTTTTTGAGCTGAGTCCACAAGCTGGCGGAGGCTGGACGGAGACCGTGCTCTATGCATTTGCCGGCGGCACGTCCGACGGAGCCAATCCTATTGGTGGACTGGTATTTGATAAAGCCGGAAATCTTTATGGTGTCGCCAATGACGGCGGATCGCAGCAATGTGGTGACGGATGTGGAGGCGTTTTCGAATTATCTCCACAGGCCGGCGGGGGATGGAAGGAAAAAATGCTTTATTTCTTTCAAAATGACGCCGATGGGACTACTCCTGACACGTTACTTGTCATCGATCCCAAGGGCAATCTCTATGGCATGACGCAATTTGGCGGCAGTGGAAATTGCGGCACGGTATTTGAGGTGTCGCCCGGGAGTGGCGGTACCTGGAGCAAAACGACGCTCCATCAATTCGCGGGTACCGACGGATGTGCGCCGTTTGGGAATATGGTGCGCGATGGCGTCGGTAACCTTTACGGAATTACAGAAGGCGGAGGAGCAAACGGTAGTGGAACAATATTCGAGATTCCTCCAGGTGACGTGGAACAAGTGCTTTTTAGTTTTCCTGGCGGCAATGCGGGTTCCCAGCCCAGAAGCCTGATTGCGGGCCCCACGGGACAGGCTTTGTTTGGCGTAACTTTTGGGCCCTATTATCCGGAGAGTGGAATCATATTCGAGCTCTCTAAGTGACCGAGCCAGCCCAGCCTTAATTCATTGAAATAAAGCTATGGGAGGCGGCGCCAGCCGCCTCTTTAATTTATTGGCGGTCGTATCTGTGAGCACGGCGCTCTCGCTGCGCAGATCGCTTATGAACTCTTTACGAGTGTTCATTTGGTAAGAATCTATATGGTGAGCGCGGATGGACTCGAACCATCGACCCATGCCTTAAAAGGGCATTGCTCTGCCAACTGAGCTACGCGCCCGCTCTTGAAAACGGCTGAAGGGACTAACCGCGGCGTGACGACCCCGCACAAACATAATATCAGTTTCGCGCGTTCTTATCGCACAGCGCTGATGGTTTGTTGGGTTGTGTTATCGGTTACAACAATCGGAGGCAACTGGCTGCGCAGAAGTGTTTTCACTTGCGACCAAACTTGGGGGTCGCACTCAATGGCGATATGCCCCTTCATCAACCAGCGAGCCGACCGGGGATATTCACTACATTCTTCGGAGGGCTGCTCCTTGTAATCGAGGCGGAAGTTGCCAAGAATTTCCGTGTGCACGGGATCGGCAGCGGAGATCTTTCGCCGCCCGTGAATCCAGCCGCGCGTCTGATAGAAGTTCACTGCCTGATGAACATTGGCAGGAATTACGCTGTCGTTGCGGAAAGGCTTGGCGACGCTATCCACCTGTACCGTGAGCATGACTGGGATACCCTCGCGGTTGAGCCTTCGCGCTAGGGCAACGACGGCATAGGCGCCCCAACTGTGTCCAAATAGAAGTATGTGGGCGCGATTTTTTTCTTCTTCCGAAAGCTGGCCATCGCGATTGCTGTCGAGGTGCTCACGAATCATGGCGTAGGCTTCGTCTTGGCGGCGATTCTCGTACATTCCGAAATACACATCACTCGAATACTCGCCGCGCAGACTCTGTATCAGCTTTACTTCAGCATGGTGGCTGGCATTACGGCTGACGAAACCTCCCATGAAACCGATGACGAGCGATTCGGATGGCGGGGTCACAACGGAAACGGGAGCTGATAGCACGGATGTAGCTGGAGGTCCTTCTTTAGCGTTGGCGATTTGGGATGCACCAGCCAGCAACACGATCAGCGTGCACAAGCCCAAACTGCGCCGCACGGCCAGAGAAAGTTCACGCCCCACGCTCGACATGATGTCACAAAACCCGTGCTGGGTGCGGAATTTATTGCATTTTTCGTATTTTGGGCCTGCCCTGCGCAAGAATTTGCACTAGAGCGGTAAGGCAGGACTCTTTTTAGGGCGCGCAAGCGATATACAGCGACCAAATTATGGGGAAATGGGACCGGGCAGTCCCAGTCTCGCGCGGATTTCAGCTACGATTGCATTGGGAGTTTGGGCGATATCTATGACGAGTGCATCTTCGTGCTTTATTGGCTCTTCCAGCGTGGCCAGTTGGCTGGCGAGCATAGATTCGCTCATGTAGTGGCCCGTGCGAGAACGCAATCTCTCATGGAGCAAGTTTGCAGTTCCGCGCAGATAGACGATCTTCACTTCTGGGCCGACCCGCAGCTCGTCGCGATAGGCCTTCTTCAGCGCCGAACAAGCTAAGAGCGCATTCTTCCCTCTCGTAATCCAGCCAGTGATAAGACTGCTCAGAGCTTCGAGCCAAGGCGCGCGGTCGGCATCGGTAAGCGGAATGCCGCTTCGCATTTTCTCGACGTTGGCCACGGAATGGTAATCGTCCGCATCGGCGAATTGCCAACCGAGCTGTGAGGCGAGGAGATGGCCGATTGTGGTTTTGCCGGAGCCCGAAACTCCCATGAGGAGAATGACCACGGATTTATTGTGACGCGGTCGGCGTTTTCTGAGGAATATCGTTGCAGAGGGCGCACGCCTCGCCTCTGCGTGAGCGGTAGATACGACCGACCGTGAAAATCGCGGCGGAGACCGCGGCCCAGAAGAGCGTTCCCAAAAGCGAGAATGCGTGATGCCTTAAGAACTGCGCGATGGCAATAACGAGAAACGCGCCAGCAAAGACTATGAAGAATCGGCGAATCCAGAATGATGTGCCCATTTAAATGCGCTCCCGACAAGAATAAAGTTAATAGAAGGCGTACCAGCACCCCAAAACGGGTCTGGAACTTAACTAGACACACATGCTAGGATTATCGGCGAAAAAGAGCTAAGAACCCGGATCGTGGTCTTGGACACCGCAGTCCGTCGGACGGTAATTAGCCCTTCGCTTCGACCCGAGATAATCACTTTTGGACGGTGTTTATCCTCGGGTCAGAGCGGCATAGTAGCACAAAACACAAGGTACTCGCCGCGATGTTTTTCTAAGGCTGGTCCCCGACAATAAACTTCGCTCTCTGATAAAGTTCGTCGAAAGTAATGATGTCTATGCCATGAATTGATTTTCTGAATCTCTGGAATGTTTCTCGCTTCGATCTGAACTCCCTGGCATCACTTCCAGTCTTAACCTCATTGAGAGAGCCGATGACTATAATGCCCTTAGGCTGCACTGTGTAGACGTCGCTACCTTCTAGCCTATCTCTGTTATCGCGTTGTTCCGCCCCGTGTTTATCCCACTCATCAATGCATGCCTGGATTTGCGACAATGCATCACTAAGATCCTTGGAAAGGCTCCATGCCCCACTCCTGATTTCGCAGCTGCCCTGAAGTAATGGCGTTCTTGGAGTCTTGATCTCTACGAGCACCGTGAAATTTACTGCGCCTACGCTTGAGACGAGATAATCTCCCTTCTTACCTCCGCGGCCATCAACTCGCGTGCCGCCGTAATGGGGCTGGCTTTGCAAATGCCTTAGGACTTGATAGTTCAATCCATAGCCAAATATCCATTTATTCTCATCAAAAAAATCTTGCCACTTGGGCTCGATCCAATTTTCTTGTAGAGCATCTTCGAATTCAGCTAGCTTTTCTTTCCTCTTAAGAATCTGATTGATATCCTCGTGAGACAGAGAGACATCAGGGGTGGACAGCAACTGTTTGACGATGGAGCTTACGCTTGAGGCGCCCCGTTGGCGAAGTTCTAAGACGATCTCGCTTTCTTGTTGAGAGACTAACGAGAACTTTTCTTTGGGGACGTCTATCTCCGAAAGACTTTGCAGATATGAAATCAGTTCCCAAAATTGCTTGTGGCAGTTCTTGAGATCAAAACTAGCCTTCGTGCGGTAAACATCAATCTCGTCGACTGGCTCGGCAGAAATTTTCCCTTGTTTCTTGTCGCGAACAGAGAAGGCCAACCGCGGTTCACAATGACCGTCTTTTTCGATTAACGAAACCTGACAGACATATGACACACGCTGCCCGTCAGCTAAGACAAACCTCTTAACAGGTGACTGTTTTGCGTTGTTATAGATATAACGTAGCTTAGGCCCCAATGCCGGGTTAAACACGAGGTCATCAAAGTTATCCTGGCCGATCACGAAGTCAGTCTTGATGTCCGGCTCGCTCGGGGTTGTAGATCGGATAGCACTCATCTACCTCAAATCCTACTCCGCGCGAAAAACATCCGCAAAATCCGATGAGGCGACTCTTCCTAGATACTAGCCTCACTACTTGTAGATAAAATACTTCTCTCTCACCCGCATAAACCCATCCAGCGCGTCTTGCCAATCCTGGGCGATGCGGCGCGGGTCTTCTCCGTTCATGATTGCGTTGAAGACGCTCTGGTTCACCAGCAGGTCGTTCATCTTGTCCAGCTTGAAATCCTGGGGATAGAGTTTGTGCAGCGCGGACGCCAGCTCAATGCCGAGTTCGGGCGCATCGAAAGTGTTGCGCGCGGTGACGATGATGTTCACGCCCTGGCATTTCTGATTGGCGTAGGTGCTGGCCGTCGGGAAAAACGTGACCGGCACAAAACGCACACCGCTGAGTTCGCGGGCGTTGAGATATTGCGCGAGGTCGCGGGCGTTGATCCAGGGCGCGCCAAGAAGCTCGAAAGGCGCGTCGGTGCCGCGGCCGACGGAGACATTCGTTCCCTCAACCAAAGCCACACCGGGATAGAGCGTTGCCTGCATTAGGTCGCGCAGATTCGGCGATGGGTTCACCCACGCGAGGCTGGTCGAGTCATACCAGTCGCCGCGCATCCATCCTTGCATAGGAATAACAGTGAGCCGCGCATTGATGCCGCGTTCGGCGTTGAACATTTTCGCCAGCTCACCCAGCGTCATGCCGTGGCGAATGGGAATCGGCGAATAGTTGGTGAAGCTTTCGTGTCCCGCGTCGGAAATCGAGCCTTGCACGAACGATCCGGTGATGGGATTGGGACGGTCGAGCACGATGATGGCGATTCCGGCTTTGGCGGCGGCTTCGAGAAAATATCCCAGCGTGGTTTCGTAGGTGTAGAAGCGTACGCCCGCGTCTTGAATGTCCACGACGACGGCGTCGAGAGATTTGAGTGTTTCGACGGACGGGCGGCGCGCCGCGTCAGTCGCGCCATAGACGCTGTAAACGGGGAAGCCGGTAGCCGCGTCTTTGGAGTTGTTGATGTCGGTGGTGTCGAGCGATCCGGTGACGCCATGCTCGGGACTGAAAATCGCGTCGAGAGAAATGCCGGGTGCGTGGGCGAGCACATCAATGGTGCGGCGGCCCTGTGAGTCCACTCCAGTTTGATTGGTGAGCAGGCCGATTTTCTTATAGGGCCGCAGCGGCTCGAAGTTTTGCTGCTCCAGCACGTCAATCCCCGTCAGGACGGTGCCGTTTCTTGTGGCGACACGGCGGGAAGCAGTTTGAGCTTCGTTGTATCCGGTAATGCTTTGCCACCGCAGCTTTTCTTGCTCATTGGGAGTGAGCTGTAAGTTCACGGCGACGGCGGTCGCGATCTTAGAGCGAAGCGCAATCGCACTTCCCTGCCCGCGCGGATGGACGGCATTGGTCAGGATGATGATGTAAGTCTGCGTGGTTGGATCAATCCACAGCGAAGTGCCAGTGAATCCAGTGTGCCCGAAGGAGCCGACGGGCAGAAACTCGCCACGATTACTGGAGAAGGGCGAATCAATGTCCCAGCCGAAGCCGCGCAGTTCTTCGGCGGTGGGCGGCTGCTGCGGCGTGGTCATCTTTTCTATGGAACTCGAAGTCAACACAGAACTGCCCGTGAGTAGTGCCTGGGCAAGTTTCGCCAGATCGTCAGCAGTGGAAAAGACTCCGGCGTGTCCGGCGACTCCGCCCATGCGCCGTGCCGTGGGATCGTGCACTACGCCGCGAAGCATTTTTTCGTGCTCGTCATATTGCGTCGGAGCGATGCGCGGCAGCCACGACGTAGGCGGAAGATAGCGGGTCGTGCTCATTCCCAGCGGCGTGAAGATATTTTTCTGACAGTATTCTTCGAGTGGCAAGCCGGAGACGCGCTCGACCAACGCACCCAGCGTAATAAAGTTGATATCGCTATAGCGAAAGCGTGCGCCGGGTGGATCAACCGGCTTCTGCTCAAAGGCTATGCGATAGGCAGTCTCTCGGCCTTCCCAGGGCTGTGAACGATCAAGGTCTTCGGTGAGCCCAGAATAGTGCGTGAGCAATTCCCGCACCGTGACGTCTTCTTTTCCGTTCTGCGCGAACTCCGGCAGATATTTGACGACCGGATCGTTCACCCGAACCCTCCCCTGCTCAACTAATTGCATGACGGCTGTTGTCGTCGCTACGACCTTGGTCAAAGATGCAATGTCGAAGATCGTGTCCAGCGTCATCGCCTCGCGGCGCGGATCGAGAGCACGATCACCAAACGCTTTGCGATAGACGATTTGTCCGTTATGGCCAACCAAGACGACCGCGCCGGGGACCTGATTGGTGTGGATGGCATCAAGAACGATGGCATCGAGAGGTTTGAGAGGATCCGCGCTCGATGAAGTTTGCGCGCCGAGAGCAATCGGTACAAGTATGTAGCCGATGAGCCCGATTAGCGACTTGAGTTTACTATTCAAACTAGCGTGAGTTTATCAGCGCAGGAAAGAGTTGCCGAGTAACGATTGTGGCGCGACTTCCGTCGAACCATTTCACACATTTACGGGCATGGAACCCTTTGTTATAAACCAGATGAGCCACTATTCGTGACCATTCCACCCACAGCGCTATCACATGCTTATGATGGCCAGGATGAAGTATTCTCTGAATCGTTTTCTATTCTGAAATCTGGCATTGAAAAGCAGGCCTTCCCTGCCGCATCGGTTGCGATTACGTCAAAAGGCAGACTCGTCGGGTTGAAGTCTTTTGGGCGATTTACTTACGAAGCGAGTTCTCCTGAAGCCACAACGGCAACAATCTTCGATTTAGCTTCGGTCACAAAAGTCGTCGCCACAACCACGATGTCAATGATTTTGTATGAACGCGGGTTGCTGGATTTAGACTTGCCAGTAATTTCGGTAATTCCCGAGTTTGCCAGCGGTGATCCGCGCCGCAGACTGGTTACGTTGCGCATGTTGCTTGCGCATTCGTCAGGATTGCCAGCGCATGAAAAATTTTATCTATCGGCACACGATAAAGAAGCGTTATTGGCTGCCGCTTTCTCTACTGCCCTGTCGGCGGAGCCTGGCACACAAGTGGTTTATAGCGATATCGGATTCATCATCTTAGGAGTTGCGTTAGAGCGAATTGCCGGTGAGACTTTGGATCGCTTCTGTCAGCATGAAATTTTTGGGCCGTTGGGCATGACGCACACCGGATTCAATCCTCCAAGCGCCATTAGAAATTCGATTCCTCCAACCGTGGACGACCGAATATTTCGCCACCGTGTTATTCAAGGCGAAGTCAACGATGAAAATGCGTACGTGATGGGCGGTGTGGCTGCACAAGCCGGCCTGTTTTCCACGGCCGGGGATGTTGCAATGTTCGCGCAGTGCATGTTATGTGGGGGAATACCGATCCTTCGTTCTGAAGCCGTCGCTTTGTTTACGCGGCGCGAGCTATCACCGGACGGAACATCGCGCGCTCTGGGTTGGGACACGCCATCGCAGCCATCCCAATCGGGCACATATTTTTCAGCCCATTCATTTGGACATTGGGGCTACACCGGCACGTCGCTATGGATTGACCCTGTACGCCAGATTTCCGTTACTCTACTCACGAACCGAACATGGCCAGATAACAGCCACCAAGGGATAAAAGACGTTCGCCCTAAATTTCACGATACCGTGATGAAAGCGCTATTGGCTTAGTTTGAAGCAATCCCTCCGTGTTTAAGGTTTGATTCAGGTTGCATTTTGTAAAAACAGCCATACAAGGAGATCTTATGCGACGCATTGCACTAACCATTCTGGCAATTCTGACAGTTTCTATTTGCGGGTTTGCGCAAACATATAAAGTGACCGGATCGATTCCAATCCCCGGCGAAGGCGGTTGGGATTATTTGTACGCTGATGCCGATGCGCGCTTGCTCTATGTCTCGCATAGCACCCAAGTTGACGTCATTGATTTGGAGTCGGGAAAGCCCATTACCTCAATCACGGGCATGAAGCGTATTCACGGCATTGCTGTAGCGCCAGAGTTAAATCGCGGGTTTATCAGTGATGGCGGCGATGACGCAGTCGTAATTTTTGATCTGAAGTCGCGGGCGGTCTTGCAAAAGGTCGCTACGGGAAAGAATCCTGATGGAATTGTTTACGATGCGAACACGAAACGGCTGTTCGCTTTTAACGGCCGCAGTGGCGACGTCACGGCAATTGATGGCGCGACGGGACAAGTCGCTGGCACAATCGCACTGGGTGGGAAACCGGAATTTCCCGTAACCGACAACGCGGGCAATATCTACGACAATATCGAAGACAAAAGTGAGATCGTACGGATTGATCCCAAAGCATTGAAGGTGACGGCAACCTGGTCTCTTGCGCCATGCGACGAGCCGTCCGGATTAGCCTACGATTCATCCAATAAGCGACTTTTTGCCGTCTGCGACAACAAAAAAATGGCTGTAGTGGATACCACTTCTGGAAAAGTCGTGACCACTGTGACGATTGGCGAAGGGCCTGATGCGACCGCATTTGACTCCGAGAAAAAGCTGATTTTCTCATCCAACGGCGAAGATGGCACTTTGACTGTGGTCAAACAGGAAAGTGCAGACAAATACACTGTCGCCGACACCGCAAAAACCGAAAAAAGCGGACGCACTCTGGCCCTGGATCAGAAGACCCACAAACTCTACATCTCCGCAGCGCAATTTGGACCTGCACCGGCGGCGACGGCGGACAATCCGCATCCCAGACCAAAAATCGTACCGGGAACCTTCCATCTAGTTGTAGTCTCTCCAGAATAGTTCTTCGTTAATAGTTCTTCATTGCAAAATAAAAGGCCAGCGATAACCGCTGGCCTTTTTATCTCTGATTTCCGAAATTCTATTTCATTCCCTCCAGGATTGACCCTACGATCCCTCCCACCACCCCGCCTTGCGCAGCTTCGGATGAGGGCCTCGGCATGTACTCCATCAGCTTATGCGCCAACTTCGCAATTGGCAGAGTTTGCAGCCAAACTTTGCCGGGACCGGTCAGTGAAGCAAGAAAAATTCCGTCGCCCCCGAAAATCATGTTCTTGATTCCAGGAACGGTTGTGATCTGGAAGCCAACGGTGGCTTGGAACGCACCAACGTGGCCGGGATGTACGCGCAGAGTCTCACCAGGTTGGAGGTCTTTGATAATCAATTCGCCGGAAAGCTCGAGCCAGAATGTGCCCTGCCCGTTAACTTTTTGCAGCAAGAAGCCATCGCCTCCGAAGATACCCGCACCAAGAGATTGCTGAAATCCAACCCCGACCTGAATTTGCGGGGTCGCGCACAAGAATCCATGCCGATGAATCATGTATTCATGGCCGGGCCCGACTTCGACAGGTACGATGTGCCCGGGCAACTTCGTGGCAAAGGCAATTCCACCGCGCGTGCCCATGGCACGGTATTCGGTCATGAAGAGAGTTCCGCCACCTGCCACGCGCTTAAGGACGCCAAAAATACCGCCTCCACCACCGAGTTGCGTGTGCGTGGTCATTTGAATGGAACTGCTCATCCAGGAAAGTTCGCCCGCCTCGGAAATAACCGACTCATTGGGCTCAAGAACAAATTCGAGAACAGGCATGGTGGTGCCAAGGATATTGCTCTGCATGATGTCTCCTGAAGAATTGTGTGCATTTACCGACTGAATAGCCGATGAACAGTTCGAGTATATATCGCGCATTGCTCGTAGGTGCGCCTGATCAGCGTTCACGGTTAGAATGGAAGGCGACTCATGTCCACACGTCCGCCGCACCCTGAAGCCACATCCGCTGAAGTCCCTGCTGTCCCACTCACGCTTGAAGGCTACAGCGTGCTGCATCAGATGATGCGGGTGCGCTGGAGTGCGTGGCGCCAACTTCGCCCTACGCAAAAAACTGAAATTATCCACGAAGCCGTGGGGTTGTTCGGACGGCTGGAGCAGGGCCCGCATGGGCAATCCGCGATGTATTCCCTCCTCGGGCACAAGGGCGACTTGATGTTTATTCATTTCCGCAAGTCGTTCGATGATCTCAATCAAACAGAGCTGCAACTGGTGAAGTTGAAGCTCAATGATTATCTGGAGCCGACGACTTCGTATCTTTCGGTGATCGAGTTGGGACTCTACGATTCGTCGGTGAAAACTTATAAAGAGCTTACCGACCGGGGCGTATCACCACATTCGGAAGAATGGAACACAGCCATCAAAGAGACACTTGATCGTCAGCGGGAAGCCATGCATCCGCGATTATTTCCTGCGATACCGCCGAACCGTTATGCATGTTTTTATCCTATGAACCGGTTGCGCGGTGAGGAAAAGAATTGGTACTCGCTGCCGATTGAAGAACGGGCGCGGCAGATGAACGAACACGGACTTGTGGGGCGGCGGTACGCGGGCGAGGTCCGGCAAATCATCACCGGTTCGATCGGCTTCGATGATTGGGAGTGGGGCGTAGATTTGTTCGCCGACGATCCACTGGTGTTTAAGAAACTAATTTACGAAATGCGCTTCGACCATGTCAGCGCAGTATATGCATTGTTTGGAGCGTTTTATGTCGGCTTGCGCGTTCCAGCCACAGGTCTGGGTAAGTTGCTGAATGGCGAGTTGCCGAAAGCTTAGACAAACCCATTTTATATTCTATCGGGAGAGAACATGGCAATTTTTGGATTGATTGAATACAAAGACGCAAGTCCTGAAGTGCGCGCGGTTTATGACGACATCATGGCCACGCGCAAAACAGATTGGGTCAATAACTTCTGGAAAGCCCTGGCACATGATCCGGTTGCCTTGAAACGCACATGGGAAGACATCAAACAAATCATGGCGCCGGGCGCGCTGGACGCTCTAACAAAGGAACTTGTCTATGTGGCGATCAGCGTAAGCAATCAGTGCGAGTACTGCATTGCTTCGCATACGGCATCCGCCAAGAATAAAGGCATGACCGACGCCATGTTCAAAGAACTCATGTCTGTCGTTGGCATGGCAAACGAGACGAACCGTGTGGTTGCCGGATATCAAGTGGAAGTGGATGAACAATTTAAGGTGTAAATATGGCGCATAAATTTTCGACTTCCTATCTGGAAGATTCCATTTCTCTGTTTCACCATTACAAGAAGCTAGCCGAGGGAGCGATAGCCCAAGTTTCTGATGAGCAGCTTGTAACCTCACTTGACGAAGAGATGAATTCCATCGCCACCATTGTCAAACACATGGCGGGCAATATGCGTTCACGCTGGATTGATTTTCTGACGAGCGATGGAGAGAAGCCCAACCGTAATCGGGATAGCGAATTCGTTGAACCTCCGTCTTCCCGCGCCGGGCTGATGAAGATGTGGGAGGAAGGATGGGAGTGCGTGTTTCAAGCGCTGGGACCATTGACTGACGATGACCTGGAAAGATCGGTCATGATTCGCGGGGAGCCCCATTCCGTGATGCAGGCCATCAACCGCCAAATGGCCCACTATTCCTACCACATCGGTCAGATTGTTTTTCTGGCAAAACACTTTAAAGCCAACGAGTGGAAATCTCTCTCCGTGCCGCGAAACAAATCGGCGGAGTTTAATCGTAAAGTCTCTACGGGAGAAGCAAGTCAACGTTAGCGCTTTTTGAATTTGAATTCGTGACGTTTCATATCCACTTTTCTGCCACGAAAAGTTACGCCCTCCGCTTGCAGGCGAAAGCGCTGTTCCAGAGCTGAGTCTCCGCGTAGCTTGATTTCCCCACCCGCACCGAGCACGCGCTGCCAGGGAAGGTCGTAAGCACCATGCAGGGATCGAGCCACCATTCTTGCACCCCGCGGAAGGCCTGCTGCGCGCGCCACCGCCCCATAAGTTGATACTTTGCCTCGGGGGATTTTTCGAATCGTTGCGATGATGCGGGCCTGCGGAGTCATGTTGCAATTAAATGGCAATCCAACCGGCGCGGATCAACCAAAGTGAAGTCACTGCTACTAATATCCAGAGCAGAATTCCTTGCAGAAGGGGCCGCGGGCCAACCTTCTTGAGGGTCGCGATTGAGATGCCGCTGCCAATCAAATAAAGAGTCGCAGTAAGCCCAATTCTGGCGAGCTTCGAGAGCAGGTGATAAGCGGGCGCGCCAGCAGGTAGATAGGTATTGCAAACCGCTGCCAGCACAAAGAAAGCGATAAACCACGGCCACTGTATCTTCGCCTTTGCGCCGCGTACTACTGCCGTACCGACTGCCATGGGAACAATCCATAAGGCACGCGCGAGCTTAACGGTAGTTCCGATCGCTAAAGCCACTGCTCCATATTTAGCGGCGGCACCGACCACGGAACTCGTATCGTGAATCGCAAGCGCAGCCCACAATCCGAACTGGTTTTGCGTCAATTTGAGGGCTGCGCCGATCTGTGGAAAGGTCAGCAACGCCACGGAATTCAACATGAAGACGGTTCCCAGTGACACAGCCATTTGCTCATCACTAGCATTGCTGATGGGACCCACGGCCGCAATGGCGCTTCCCCCACAAATGGCCGTGCCCGTAGAAATCAGGAAGGCGGATATCCGTTCAACTCTTAACACCGCACCCAGTGTCATTCCAACCAGCATGGCAAAGGTGATGCCTAGCATGGTATAGACAAATCCGCTGCGGCCGGCGTGGATCACTTGCTGCAAATTCATGCCAAAGCCGAGTCCCACAACGGACGCCTGCAATAGATACTTCGACCATTTTTTGCTCAGGCCTGAGTAAGGATGCGGAAGCGTAAGCCCAAAAAGCAAGCCCAATACAAGGGCGACAGGTGGCGACACAAATCCGCTACAGGCCAAAACCAGCCCGAAAAGAAAGATTATTTTAGGTAACATCGTCGGATTCTTGCGGCGTTCACGCGGTCCCACAACCGCGCCAACACAAACTAGGCTGCCCCGCTCTTGCGGAACGAACTGATTGCCTTCTCTTCACTATCGTACACCTCAAACACCGTGACCAGCTTGGTAATTTGAAGAACGTCATCCACACGCGGAGTGAGATTGACCAGCTTGATGGATCCGCCTGCGGTGCGCGCACTGGAGTACAGAGCAACCAGCGTACCCAACCCGCCGCTGTCAATGTAGCTGACTCCAGCCAGATTCAAGACGATGTTTTTATGGCTGAGCAGCAGCTTTTTGATGGATTCGCGCAAGAGAGACGATTCTTCTCCGAATACGATCCGGCCAGTAAGGTCAACGGTCGCAATACCATCGGATGTAATGCGATTGCTTATGGTCAGCAGCACGTGAAATCTCCTGTCAAGTGAATAACGCAAAGACTACTCTGGTCAGAGCAAAATACGCAAGAGCGTACAGGAAGTTTTGGAAATCAGCAATTTGAACTGCGTGATGGACGGGGCGAACGCTTCCCATCACGTATAATTCTTGCAGTCTTTCTCCATGAGCTATCAAGTTCTTGCACGCAAGTATCGCCCGCAAAAGTTCTCCGAAGTTATCGGGCAAGATCACGTCACACGTACTCTGAAAAATGCTTTGGAACAAGGTCGGACCGCCCACGGGTACATCTTCAGCGGGCATCGCGGTATTGGAAAGACCACCATAGCCCGCATCCTGGCTGCCGCGCTGAATTGCCGTTCTTCGGATAAGCCGGTCACCGAGCCATGCGGTATTTGTGAATCTTGCACGGAGATTCGCGCAGGCAATTCGGTGGACGTCATCGAGATTGACGCAGCCACCAATCGCGGAATCGACGAAATCCGCGAGTTGCGCGAAGCGGCACGTTACCGTCCGGCGCGCGATCGTTTCAAAATTTACATTCTCGACGAAGCACACCAGATTACGGATGCAGCTTTTAACGCACTGCTCAAGACGCTGGAAGAACCTCCCGGCCATATCGTTTTTATGCTGGCGACTACACAGCCAGAGGATATTCCGCAGACTATCCGCTCGCGCTGCCAGCATTTCAGTTTTCGCGCTGTACGTTTTGAGGACATTCTTGGTCAGCTTCGCGCCATTGCCGCTCACGAGAAAATCAGTGCGGATGAAGATGCGCTGGCTCTTCTCGCCGAAGCGGGCGACGGCTCCATGCGAGATGCGCTCTCTATCATGGACCAGGCGATCGCTTCAACCGGTGGAAAACTTACCGCTGACGAGGTCCGGCAGCTCGTAGGAACTGTGCCATCAGGCGTGATGGAAGAAGTCATGCAGGCTGTTGCACAAAGCGCCAGTGAAAATATCCTGCAAATCGTGGACCGTCTGATTAGTGACGGACAGAGTCCCACGCATTTTGCCCGACAGATGGTGAGGTTTCTCAGAAACTCAATAGTCGCAAAAGTTGCTGGAGGCGAGTCTTCCCTGCTGCAAATCTCCAGCGACGAACGCCAAAGAGTTTCACGTGTAGCCGAATCATTCAGTGAAGAAGATTTAACCCGGCATCTGCAAATCATGCTGCGGACGCATAGTGAACTGGGCTACCGGCAAGAACAGCGTTTTCATCTGGAACTTGGGCTGCTAAAGCTGGCCCATGCGCAAAAACTACTGCCTCTAGAACAAATATTGAGCGAAGCCGGAGTTGTGCCTGCACAATCAGGACGCCCGACAGTGGTTCCGGATATTCGTCGGACTGAACTACCCTCGACGGCGCGAACGAACGCGGTCTCACCTTTCGCTGCTGATTCCGCGCGCAAAGTTGGCGGTAAACCCCAGCTTGCGACAGACTCTACGCCGGCGGCCCCCAGACCGGCGGCTTCCGGAATCACGACTCAAGCCATTGTCATGGGCGCAACTGCGCTGGAAACGGCCCCTGCTGAACCCACAGCTCAACCTGCCCTCGCTACCTCCTTAACGGAGCAAGTTGCGCCAGCATTACTCGATGCCCTGAACAATGGCGGACATCGCGTGCTCGCTTCCATGCTGGAAGCCGGCGAATGGCAGGTTCTTGGGAGCGATGTTGTAATCAAAGTTTCTGCTTCCGAAACTCTGATTGATATGTCTTTGGGGGCCGACGCAAAACGCCTTCTCATTGCCACTGCAAGCGGATTGCTCGGTCGACCTGCCAAAGTGAAGGTCATTCCGGGTGTGGTTGCTCCCAACGCTCCCCGCAAAGAATCTTCCGCGAATGGTAATTCATCCAAGCTCAATGGAAGTGGCAGGAGTCGAGTCGAGCAAGAACCAGTCGTGCAGAAAATGAAAGAACTATTCGGCGCAGAAATCCGTACGGTGATTGATTACAAAGAAAGGCGTTAGCTGGAGCTCATGAGCGGATTTAACCTGCAAGACCTGATGTCGCAGGCAAAAAAGCAATATGAAGTCCTGCAAAAGAAAATGCAGGAAACAGTGGTCGAAGGGTCGTCGGGCGGCGGAACCGTTACCGTCAAAATGGATGGCCGCAAACAAGTGTTGGGGATCAAGATTGATCCTGAGGCCGTCAAATCGGGAGACATTGAAATGCTTCAAGATCTCATTACCGCGGCGATTAACGGTGCCGGGCAAAAAGTGGATGAAACGATGAAATCCACCATGGGTGGAATGCTCGGCGGCATGGAGATTCCGGGGCTTTAAACACCACGCACTCAACCTCTCAGGGCCTATATTTCATGTCCAAATTTGCAGAGCCGATGACTCGGCTGATTGACGAGCTGAAAAAACTTCCGGGTATTGGCAGTAAGACCGCGCAGCGGCTGGCGTTTCACATCTTGCGATCGGATGATGATGACGCCGAAGCTTTGGCCGCGGCGGTCCGCGATGTTAAGGCTAGTCTGCGTCTCTGTTCTGTGTGCAACAACATTACAGACGTGGATCCCTGTGTCTATTGCAGCAGTGCAACTCGTAATCAGCGGCTGGTTTGCGTGGTGGAAGAACCGACGAATATTGCATCCATCGAGAAAACCAAACATTTCAATGGCGTTTACCATGTTTTGCATGGCTCGATTTCGCCGCTTCATGGCATTGGACCGGAGCAGCTACGAATCGGCAATCTGATAAAACGGGTGGAACACGGACAGGTCGATGAAGTCATCCTGGCCACAAACCCGACAGTCGAAGGTGAAGCGACGGCGACTTACCTTTCCGGCCAGTTGCGAAGAAATGGCATGAAAGTTACGCGGATTGCCATGGGGATCCCCGTAGGCAGCGATATCGAATATACGGATGAAATCACCATGCTAAAAGCAATGGAAGGCCGCAGAGAGTTGTAATACCTAATCCGCAAACACAGTTTCTTCTTCCAGAAACAAGTTTTTTTCTGACTCAGGCGGAAGAATTCCCTCGGGCATTGCTCCCCGGTTGTACTCCGCCATACGGTTTTTCCATTTCAGAAATTCTGTAATAGATTGTGGTTCGATACGCACTTCCACTCGCCGCAAGCTGGCCAATAGCAAATTCATCTCATAACTGAACCCTTTCGGCGAGCGGAGATTTTTCGCCGATGGCTGGACCATCGTGATCTTACGGGCGCGATACTCCAGCAATCCCCAGCCAACAGGCAGTTCTGCCGTATCGAGTAACCCCGCTGGCGCGAGATAGAAACGCTCGCATCCCATCGCAAGCTTTGTGTTTTGGCGGAATGGCTTCTCACGGTCGGCAAGAAAATCACCCCGCGAGATTTTGCATTCGACTACGACGGAATGGGAGGCCCGCTTCCACCCGATGGCGTCAGGTGCTTCTCCACTGGCACATACCTGTTCGGACAATACGACCCCGCAACGGTAGCGGCGCAACCATTGGACCGCCAATTCAACAAGCTGGACATGCGTCATAGATATGTCAGTGATAATGCGGAAAGATGAAAAAAGAAAGTGGCGAAATCGTTTCGTCTAGGCAGCTCTTAAAATCGGGGCTTTGCGTGGCTTCGGCACCCGCATCGGCTTCACCAGGATGGCGCGCCGATAGATCGTCTCCAGTAAATACCTCGCTGCTGCCACGCTCTGCGCAGTACTGTCTCTGGGCATGTAGCCCTCAGCTTCAATGACGAAGACCTCACGCTCTTGAAGAACACGCAATCTCCGAATACGCCCATCATGCTCGACATCAAAGGCTGAAGCGAGCCGCAAAATGCCACCCAGCCGCATCGCTTCCCGGCGTTGCATAGCCGTAAGTCCAGTCAAATACTTTTGTTCGCCGCGTGGCAACACCACTCTCTGATGGCGGACCACGGCGGCAACGAATTGCATATCGGCCGCACTCCAGCCCAATGGCGGATTGAGTTTTCGAATGAGGCGTGTTGGTTTATGCAGCTTTACCTTCTCTTTTCCAACATGTTTTCTGCGGCCGACATTGTGCAAAATGCCGGCTACTTCGAGAATCTCGCGCAGTGTGTGGGCATTTTTCTCCTCCACACTTTTATCTTTGCGCCCATCGGGCAATTGATCGAAAAGCTGGAGGGCAAGCCGGGCCACATTCGTGGAATGTCTCACATCCGGATCAACAAACGAAGCCCATAACTTCATGCGCCTCAGGGCTGCAGCTTCCGCCTGCGGGCCAGAAGGCAATGCAACGCGCCAAAGATGCCAGAGTGATTTAGGACCGAGCATTTTAGCCCGGTACTTTTCTATGCGCTTTCTGCGTTCCTCCATGATTTTTGCATGCCAGCGAGTTCGTGATTCCGCGTCATGGAAAGCGCCAGTTTGTAGCGCAGTGGCCCAAAATACATCCAGGTCATGGATTTCACCCAAAACATCCTGCATATCCTTGAGGTCGTCCTTCCATGCTGCATGCTGCTCAGGAAGGAAGTTTTCCACGATGTAGCGAAAACGCTTAATGCCAATACGCAGGTTATGCAGGGCCAGTTTTGACCCATTGCGCAGAGCGCGCCGGTGCAGTTCGTAGGCTTCCGTCCAACGTTCGAGCGCAAGATGCTTGAAGACCAAATTTCCCGGGCGTAATTTCTGTGCATGCCGCGGCAGTATCGTTCCCCAGCGTTTCCATTGCTTGCGGTCAAAGTCACGCAGAGCCGTCGCCGCGTGAACTTTCAGTTCGTGCTGGCGGTTCGTAAGGTAATGCAGCATCTTTACGCTTGCTGGGTCGCTCATCTCACCCAGTTGAGCTACCCACTCTTCCATGACCTGCACATCACGCAGTTCGCCCAGACTCTGGAAGACAGCTTTCCCTGCACGCTTCATCGCCTTCCACTCTGGCCTCGGGTCAAGCGACTTCAATCCATCTGCCAGCGAACGGCATCGGCGAAGTGCCACACGAAGGTCATGCACAGGATCCGTCGCGAAGTCCACGCTTGCGCGGTCACATTCTTCGAGTACGCGGTCCATCCAAAGCGCAAGGCCAGTCTTCCTTCTTACTGGTCGGGCCTGGGACGCAACAATTGAAGTAGCAGACATTTAGGCGTTTTTATCAAGGAAACAGATGAGGTTTTATTGTCACTCGAAAACCGGGTTTATTCCAGCGGGTGGAGCAAAAAAACGGTGAATAACTCACAATTGGGCGAACCGCACCGACCAGGCATGGCCTCCGGCCATAGGCACCGTTACCTCGGTAATATGGGCTGACTTACTTCCGTAGGTTACCTTGTCCACAGGCAAAAGAAATTTTTGGAGTTTGCTTATTCTCACCGCCGACACAATTCGCGGTAGTCGTAACGCCTCCGCGCGTGCCTTCATTCACAGTCTGAATATTCTTGTGAAATACGTGCGCTTGTATGGTTTCGAACATCGGCGCACCGAAGGGCAATTCGCAACCACCTGGAAGGAATTGCAGAACGGCCTGCCCCGCGGCACCGACGGCAGTTTCCTGCTGGGTGTTTCAGGGCACACATTATTGCTCGACGGCGTCCCCCTTGAAACGGGGCAAGCCGAGCGCAGTTTCGCGCAGCTATTGACCACCGCGGGTCTGGCTAGCATTCATTTTACGAATCAAGTTACGGAAGAAGATTTTGCCCGCCTCGTGCGCGCTTTTGCGACGAGTGGCTCCAAGGCGCAGGACATCGTCAAGCAGATCAAAGAAATCTTTGGCGAGAACCAGAAATCTTCCATTCGCATCAATGAAGTGAAATTCGTCGCTGCGGACCCGGCCACGGGAGAAGTCTCCATGGCGGCGCAACTTGCAGCGCAGTCACTTGGTCCGGAATTCAAGCACTGGCTAAACGATCCAAACAAATTGCTGCAATTAATTGCTGCCGCAGAGGGCGCAAAGAGCGGTGGAAACGGCGGCTCAGGAAGCGGCACCGGACAAGGCAATTCCGAAGGATCACCGGCTACACCTGCCCAAATCGCACCCTTAGAAGAGCAGGAAGTCATTCAAGCCATACGTCTGCTCACGAAATTCGGGGAGGCCAGCCATGATCCCTCCGGCAAGACGGAAGCATTGCAAGCCGAACTCGGCAAAGTGGATGCCAATACAAAAGTTAACCTCCAGCAATTGCTAACGGGGCTGACTTCAGGCATTCCTGACCAAAAATCGGACACGCCGCTTCTCATGAAAGCCGCGGAGCACATGGCTATTCGTTTTGCTCTCGAGCGCTATCAAAAGGGCGACGTGAAAGTAAACACCGTCCACGAGATGCTCGAAGAGATGAGCGAGCGCATGGAATCCCTGCGCAAAATCCTGCGGGTGCAGGAAGAAAAAATGAACAAGGCGGGGATTCTCGTGGAATCCCATACCGACATTCTCGATCGCATGTTCTGGGCGGAAGTTCCGGAGGAAGAGAAAAAGCGTGTTCTTCTCTCGGACGAGGCCCATTGCGTTCCGCCACGCAACTTACGTCAATTTGTAGAGTTACTGCTCGAACGAGACGAGCAAGATACCGCGGTTTCCATTTTGCGCAATTATGCGGGTTGCCTCGGCGTCAAGGAATTTGAGCCACGCCGCAAAGTTGCGACGGGACTGAGCCAATTAGCTGATCTCTTTGCTGGCTTGGGCTCTGATCTACTCAGCATTGCCATCGCTCGCCTTGGCGAGGCCCTGGGCAATGAACGCGATCCGGAAATGCAGGCGCTTTTGAGCGCGTCCTTCGTGCGGCTCAGTATGGAAGCTGGCAATCGCCGCGAATATAGCGCTCTGAACCAAGTCTGCGACTCCATGGAGCACCTGACCCGTCAGCGTGCCGCTCTCGCCAATGAAATGCGGCCGCGCATCGGCATTGAAAATCGTTTGCCGGAGTTTATTGAAGAGGCCCTCAAGGTATCGCATCCTCCCGCAGACCTCATCAAAGTCTTACGGCGAACGTCTGAAGCTTCCGCCGAACACCTGGCCGAGCGATTCTTCCGCTGCATGCGGCGCGAAGAATGCGACCAGATGGTCGAACTGGCCAAAGAACTGGGCAAGGAAGGCCTCGAGCACCTGCGGGAGATGCTGCAAGCCGGGCAACCGCGGCAGGCGGCTTCCGTCATAGGCCTCATGAGTCGGCTCGACGTTTCTTCGCTTCTCGAACTTTTGCCTGTACGTCTGCGCGACTGGAACCGCTTTTACCATGATGTTGCAGTTCGACAAATTGCCTACGGCGCGGCGCATGATCGCGGCCGTTCGCTGCTCGAACTCGTAGAATTCCTCGATCCTCTGGTTCTTCCTCAAGCTCTCGATGAAATTGGCATGAGCGGCGACCGTACTGTTGTTCCGCCACTCATAGTGATGGCCGAAGCAGGAGAAGCCAATGGACGGCCTCCGCTTTTGCAATTAAAAGCAATTGAGTCCCTGGGGCGTCTGCGAGATCCCGATTCCGTACCCGTGTTGCGCAATCTGCTGGAAGCCAAAAAGATGTGGAAGTGGATCCATCATCGCGAACTGCGCATTGCCGCAGCACAAGCCTTAACCAAGATTGATCCGCGATTTGCGCCGCAAGTGATGGCCGAAAGTGGCCTCGAACCGGGCGATCTAGCCATTGCGCCACTCGATTCTGCTCCAGCGTGTCCCTGGGTGCGGCAACGCCGTTATGAACGTATCGCCTTGCGCAAAACCATTGGCGCGACCCTGATCAGTTCCTGGGGAAAATCAGCGCTGGCTGTACGCGAATTAAGCCTCGGCGGCGGTATGGGCACGAAAGACGACAATCTGCGTCTCGGCTCCGAAGCAGAAATTGACATATCCGCCGGCGTTCGCCATATCAAAGCTCAAGTGCTTTTGCGGCGCACACGCGTCAACGAAATTGGATTTGAAATCGTGAACATTGATCTGGAAAGCCGCTACCGCCTACGCCGCGTTCTGATGGAAACCGTAGAACAGGTGGCAGGATCAAAGAGCTCCGATTGGCGCGGCGAACGAAAACCTTAAACACTCCGTGAGTCAGCAGTAAAAAAGGCCTCCGCATCGCGGAGGCCTTTTAGTTTTATCGTCATCGCGGGCCATGCCCGCTTCAAAAAACTACTTCACTTTGACGAAGATAATCACGAACGTGTACAACGCGAGAGATTCAATCAGGGCCAGACCAAGAATCAGGGCTAACTGAATGCCGGCGCGGGCTCCGGGGTTACGGGCAAGGGCTTCGGCTGCGCCCGCGGTGGCTTTGCCTTGTCCCAGTGCGCAAAGGCCTGAAGCGATGGCCATGGAAAATCCAGCTGCGATTGGAACGACGTCAAATCCGCCTGTGGTTCCGCCCTGTGCCAAAAGCGGCGTGGCGAACGACATAACCGATAGTGCCATAAACAAATACTTCAAAGTGCTCAAAGTACGCATGGTGTTTCTCCTCACTATGAATTGCCGCCAGTGGGTGGTTGACGTTGATCTTGGGAGAAAAACGCCCTCACGCTGTGCGGGATAGAAACTGTTTCCAGCTTCCAGATTCAGGCTCCGTTTCATTCCAGAAACCTGAAACTCGAAACTGAAATCTAGTGTTCCTCTGCGACTGCCCCCGACAAATAAACCGTGGTGAGTAGCAGGAAAATATACGCCTGCAAGAACGAAACAAAAATATGTAATCCCAAAAAACCAACCGGCAGAAGCAATGGGATGAGCGAAAAGAATGCCAGCGTCACCATGTCGCCTGCAAACATATTGGCGTAAAGACGAATCGTCAGTGACATCACACGCGCCAGATGACTGATGATTTCAATCGGAATCATTAAGGGTGCGAGCGCAGGCAACGGGCCCACAAAATGCTTGAAATACGCCAAACCGGAGTGTTTCAAACCGTGGTAATTGTAATAAATAAACGCGCAGATGGCGCAACCGAGCGGCACCGTGCTTACCGCGGTTGGCGACTCAAATCCTGGAATCAACCCAATCAGATTGCTGATAAGAATGAAAAGACCAAGAGCCATCAGGAACGGCGTGAACCCCTCGCTGTGAGCGCCGATAATTTCGTGGCTCTGCCCCTCCACGAATCCCTGAGCGCCTTCAAAAATATGCTGCAAAGCTCTGGGAGAATCCACCGAAAGCCGCGAGCGCACGATAGCAAATACCAGCACCAGAAACGCAACCACCAGAATCTGCATGGCAACAGAATTCGTAATCGGGGCCTGCGGATGATGGGGTTCGATATGCAAGCTGCGTAGCAAGGCAGTGACCGGGCCGGCGAGGAAGCTATTTAAGAATTGCGTAATCCAGAGTTGTTCAGGCATAGCTCAGTTATGTTTTTAAATTCCGTATAAGTGATTCAATCAAAGGGATTTGGTCAGCGTTCGCGCGTTGCCGAAAAAACCAACTCATGCGCGGCCTCCCACAACACAGCGGCAACCGGGAGAAACAAGCCAGCTAACAGTCCATTCAAACTTCCCGGCCAACGTTTGATCATAACATAGGCGGCAAAGGCCATTAATAGATAACGAAGCAAGAAACGCAACACCACGCCGGCACTCGACTGCTTTCTCTGAGTTTGGGTTGCGCGGTCAGCCAGCGCCGTTACGACCCGCTTCAGCCAGTGGAAATTAAGGTATGCGATTGAGCAGCCAGCCGCTAACCCAATGGCTACGCGCCAGCCAAATTTCCACCACGCCGCGCAGGCGAGCAATGGAACTACAATCAGCATGTTGCGGGAAATACGATGCAGGGCTTCGGAGTAAAACGCTTCTCCGTCTTGGAATACTGGCTCCCCGGCAGTCACTTGGAATCCGCCATTACGGTACGAATCAAATCCACAAACCCGGCCACGATGCCCAGAATCAACCCTACAAGGTAAAGCCACGTCGTATGTAGCCAGCGGTCAAGGCCAGCGCCCACCAGCCAACCAATCGCGGTTGCGGCAGGTAAAACAAACGCCAGTTGGCTATACTTGGCGATCTGCAATAAAAAGCCGCGTTTTGGGGAATCTTCTTCCGGAGTTTGCGCCACAATCGCCTCACGCTCTTCCCTTCAGTATGGCCGAAAAGAGTTGCGTAAACCAGCGGCAGACTAAGTCAAGTGCATGGCCCAGTTCGCAAGCTGAATCAAAAATTGCGGATGAACACCCGCCACCACTGTTACAGCCGTGCAGACAAATACCGCAGCATCGGCTCCCGAAATCCCAGATCGAACAGATATTGCGCTACCCCCGCTGCCTGCGTGCGAAAACATGGCTTTGAGAATACGAACCATGCAAAGCGCACCCAGCAAGGCATAAGCAATACCGAATCCAGCCAGCATGCGATGCCCGCTGCCAGATACGCTGAGGTAGGCAAAGTACCTTCCGTAAAATCCGGCCAACGGAGGAATGCCCAGAATGGACAACAACGAAATCAGCAAGAGTCCACATAGCAGCGATGCGCGTCCAAATGCCCCACGCAAATCCGCGATCTCGCCACCGATGCCTTGTCTCCGCAACAGCGTGATCGCCGCCAAAGCGCCTAGATTCATGGCCACGATAGCCGGCAAATAGACGATCACTGCCTTTAACCCATTGGTTACGTTTGGTGAAAATGGATCGCTGGCTGCCAACACCGCCAAAGCCAGCAACATGAAACCGGCAGTGGTAAGAGTTGCGTAAGCTACTAAACGCCGCAGATCACTTTGCAGCAGAATCGCCAACGTGCCCACGGTCAGTAGAGCAATACCCGCCCATACCAGCCACGGCGAATAGTTGAAGCGGAGCGGATAAAATCCCCACAAAAAAATATGCATGGCCATCGCCCATGCAGCTACAGGAAAAGCCGTCGAAAGCAATCCAGTTACCCCGTTTTGCAAAGGCTGAGTGAAATTTTGTACCTGTTCATCGGCGCCCCGGTTCCACTGATGAAACGGAATCGCAGCAATTCTCAAAATCACGCCAGCCGCTATCAGGGCAAAACCCGCCATTATCATGTGATGGCTATCAGCAGTCTCACCAGCAATAACTTTTGTTGCCGCCTGCCGCACTTCGTGCAACCCCGCGCTTCCAGTCTTCCAGCGCAAGAGCCAAAAGCCCACACCAAGCAATCCGCAGGAAAAAGCTTTCCAGACCATGTATCTACGGCAGGCGCTGCGTCCCGGCTCTTCCTTGCACAAAGTCCGAACCAGCAAATACCCCGCCGCTTCCGAAACCACTACTCCCGCAAAAATTAGCCCGAGATGAAAACCGGAGACCATGCACATCAAACCCATCAAAGCACACATGATGGCCGCATAAAACAACCCGCGCGG
>Ga0070734_10001613_pt1 | contig 31696 bp, 25 predicted proteins | sample Coa_R1_8_FD_66444 | JGI IMG/M metagenome (GOLD analysis project Ga0070734, IMG submission 66444) | Surface soil microbial communities from Centralia Pennsylvania, which are recovering from an underground coalmine fire - Coalmine... | ecosystem: Environmental > Terrestrial > Soil > Unclassified ... | reverse complement strand
GTCGAGGGCTGCGTCTTGACGGTTTCGAGTCAATTCTTAAGCCCGCATTTGTGGGATCGTCGGAGTTCCGTCGCAGCACGTCCTTTCGGTGCCGGTTGATCCTGCCGATCAACGGCAATGACTTTTGGCTCCGACCTTCCGCGGTAGTGCCCTCGAGCTGTCGGAGGGCTCCGACAACGTCACTGCGGTCGATGGCGAGATATGCGGTATCGTCGCTCGGGGACTGGCCTTATTTGCCGTCCGCGCCCTGCCCGAAGACGAGTGACCCCCGACGCGGAGAGGGGGAATGCGCCGGGGGTCGATCACGACTGACTGCCAGGTGCCGTTGGGGACGGTGGAGCGATAGCGTCAGCCGCGGTAGACAAATCACCGCGCACGCTCATTGTCGGTCGGCTCCTCGACGACTTCGATCAATTTTCTTGCTGCTGCACCTTGCAGTCTAAAACACAATGACCCACATTGGTCGCGTCGAGCTTCGGCCGAACGACTTGGCCTCGCCGCGCACCGCGTCGGACTAACGATCTTCCTCCAAATCTCGAAGAAACCGGCTGCGCGGTCGCGCGGCCTCAACACACACGCACCCGAAAGTGGAACTAATGACGCAAGGAACCGTGAAGTGGTTCAATGTCCAAAAAGGCTTCGGCTTCATCCAGCCGCATGACGGCGGCAAGGACGTCTTTGTGCACATCAGCGCAGTCGAACGCGCAGGCATGAGCACTCTCAATGAGGGACAACAGGTCTCTTTCGACGTTGTTGCTGATCGAAGGACGGGTAAGTCCTCGGCGGCCAATTTGCGCGCTGTCCGGTCGGCGGCGTAAAGAAACGTAGGCCATTGCAATACCAGCAGATTGGTTTGCCCGTGTCTGGCCTCCAGGCACGGGCTTAATCTAGTCCCCCCAACACAAGAATCCATGACGCTCGGCAACATCCGCCAGGACGGGTCTGTGGGCTCTTCGTCACCGTCAGCCCAGGCGGGTACCACACAGAGGTCAACGTCGGCGCCGAGCGTGACGGCTCTAGGCCTTTGGATGGCCGTTTTTCGCACGATGACAATAACGTGAAGTCAGAAACCGAACACTACGCGGTTACGTTTATGTGGGCAGCCGGTGGGAGGACGAGGCCGGATTGCGGCGTAGCGCATCGGCGCATCGGCCACATTGCGGGACGGAATCATGAGACACGTGATTGCGATCGCGTTCGTGGTTGCGGCTGTATTGGCACCGACAGCTGCGGCCGCGGGAGAGCGGCTGTTCGATGGTGCACTCGGCGCAGCAACTGGCGCGCTCGTTGCCGGACCGGCGGGCTTCCTTGCAGGCGGCGTGATCGGCTACGTGGTCGGTCCGCGCATCTCCCGCGGTCTGGGCTTTCACCGACACTATCGTTACGCCCATTATAGTCGCCATGCCGCCCCTCCTCCCTGAAAGGGAGGCGAAATTCGGCCAGCCACGTAACCCCTTACACTTCCAGAATCCGAGCTCGCCAGATGTGTTGATTTTGGGCGTCTGACGGGCGCCGGCCCGCATTCATTCCGCGGACTAGGCCGGCACGAGGCCGGTGCGCCACCGAATCAGCACGGCGCTGCGGCATCTTCCAGGTACGAATAGATTACCAGCGTGATGTAGAGGGTGAGGAACTGCAACGTCAGAAGCCCGCCCACGCCGCCGCGCCACAAGAGCGCCGAGGCCGGCTGCTCGACAGGATCATGATCAGGTCGATGAGGCTCTCGTAGCGGATGCTCAGCACCAGGACGGCGGTGGCGGGTCAGAAGCGGCGCGAGAAAAATCCCGTGGTCTGATCCGCGAAGATGAGCCGAAAAGCCGCGTAGAAGTACGTAATACTCGAAAGCCGATGTTTGAATGGATTGACCGATATGGCTTGTATCCAGTATTAGGTTGGCAAGTGATGTGATGGCCGTCACGTTATGGCTGAATCCCGCTTAAACGCGAGGAAGCGAAATGCCGTTGTTCATCAATCCCGCCGACTGTTCGGTCCAACCGTCTGCGCACCTAACCAGCGACGCGCCTTCATAAATTTGGTCGATCTGCATTTTCCAATTTCATCGATTGGCACCAATAATGATGAACGAAATGTTTTTGGAGGTTAACCGCGGCTTTTGCATGGTTTCGCCGCGGGTGAATAAACACCCGACTTACAGAAGGAAGAAACCTATGTTCACAACCTCCAAATATACTCGCTTCGCCATCGTCGTGCTGTCGCTGGGGGCCGTCATCGGCACCACCGAATTGGCCTCCGCCGGCGTCCGACGCGCCGAGGTCAATATGCGCCTCGCTCGGCAGAATTACCGGATCGATAAGGCGGTTCAGCAGGGAAAGCTCACGCACGCCCAGGCCGCCGTCCTGCACGCGGACGACAGGGCAATCCGCAAACAAGAGCGCTTAGACGCCAAGTTTGACAAGGGCCACATCACGGCTGCGGAGCAGAAGGCGCTGAATCAGTTGGAGAACGGGGTCAGCAAGAAAATCCCGTGAGCGGGTGCAATTGGTCACCGGTGTGAACCCATCGCAGGAGATACTCATCAAAAGGAGAAAGCGATGTCCGGTAGAGTCGCCTTCGTTTCTCTGGTCACCGCAGCACTCGGAGCGGCCCTGCTTGCTCCGACGGCCGCCTCTGCCAATGATTGGCAGACGAGACACCACGGCTTTCATGGTGGCCGCCTGGTCGGGCGTTTTATGGCACCGGCTTGGTACGGGTCGTACCCGGGCCGGCACGGTCCCATCGGGCTCTGCAGGCCTACGGGCCAAAATTTTCTTTGCCAATAACGCGCTGCGAAAGAAGCCGAGCCCACGGGCTCGGCTTCACAAATCCTAATGCTATGATGAAGGTCGGTGGCGAAGGCAGGTGATGGCGCGATGCGCGGAATATCCTAAGCGGCGCTCGGCGCACGCCCGGCTGGCCATTTAGCGGCCATCGCGGCATTCGCGTTTGCCAGAATGGCGCAGGCTCCGTCGAACGCTCAAAATCTTGGTTGGCGCCCGAAACCGATGAAAGAGGGAGGAGAGCATGAACTTGAAGCGGCGGTATTTCCTCTTGGTCGTGACAGTGACGTCAGTGGTTGCGACTCCCCTCTTGGGGCAAGCCGTGGCACCCACGGTTGCGCCAATCAGTAGCGGCACGGAAGCTGCCGCATCCATCCCGGATTTGTCTGGCATATGGGGACGCTGGTTCACCTTTGAACCGCCGTCGTCAGGACCAGGCCCGGTCGTCAGCAAGCTTCGCAGGCCCGATGGGACCATGATCCTGAGTGTGGTTGGTGATTACACCAATCCGATCTTGAGGTCGGAGGCGGCAGCGACCGTCAAGAGGATCGGCGAAATGGAATTGAGCGGGACAGTCCTCCCCAATCCCCATAACCAGTGCTGGCCTGAACCAACCCCATTCACATTGAGCATCCAACTCGGCATGCAACTGATACAGCAGAAAGACCAAGTCATTCTTCTCTACCTCAGTGATCACCAGGTCCGTCACGTGCGCTTGAACGTGCCTCATTCTGCGCACCCGACGCCCTCCTGGCAGGGGGAGTCGGTAGGCCATTACGAGGGTCAGGCGCTGGTGATCGACACGATTGGCCAAAAGGTGGGGCCGCTTTCGATGGTCGACAGGTACGGCACGCCCTTCAGCGCGGCGTTGCACGTGATCGAACGCTATCGGCTCATCGATGGAACGATGGCGCGAGACGCGCAGCAACAACACGAAAGCACGTATTTCGGCGCGGGGAGGTCGAGCCCTCCTGCCAATCCATACGGGAGAGGCGAGATCGACCCTGACCCGACGAAGCCAGGATTGCAGGTCGAGATCACTGTTGACGATCCGGCGACTTTCACGACGCCATGGTCGGCATTCGTGACCTACCGCCGTGCGCAGGGCACTTGGCCCGAAGCCGTATGCGCCGAGAACACACGGGGATCGGGCTCAGCATGGGTTAGCCTCGTGCCTCAGGCCTTGAAGCCGGACTTCTGACCTCCGCAGTCCCCGTCGGTCGAACATTTTGTGCACCGTGCGGGTCATCCATTTGCCGGTCCTGCGACATTGCTAATGCCGGTTGAAACAGGGCGGTACGGCGCTTACGCTGTTTGAGAAACAGGGGCCGATAGCGCAGAGGCCGGAGGCCCGGATCATCGACGGCGAAGCGGGGGAGGGATGCGGCAATGCGGATCGGAAGTTGCTTGCTTAACCTGTCGGCACTGCTGGCGGTTGGCCTCGTTCAAGTTGAGATTCCGCCGGCGCGGGCGCAAAGCGCGGTGACCTTGACCGGCCGCGTATCCTCCGCCGAAGAGGGGCTGATGGAGGGAGTTGTGGTCAGCGCCAAGAAAGACGGCGCGACCTTCACCGTCTCGGTGGTTACGGACAAGGAGGGAAAATACACCTTCCCGGCTACCAAACTGGAGCCAGGCCACTACCGCCTCTCAATCCGCGCCAGCGGCTATGAAATCGATTCTCCGAAGGCCATCGACCTGTCGGCGGCACAACCTGCAACGACCGAGATCAGGCTGCGTGCCACCAAGAATATCGCATCGCAGCTTACCGATGCGGAATGGCTCGCCAGCATGCCGGGCACGGACAGCCAAAAAAGAATACTGCTTGGCTGCAACAGTTGTCATACGCTGCAACGCATTGTGCGCTCATCTCATGACGCCGCCGAGTTCTTGCAGATCTTCAAACGCATGGCCGGCTATTACCCCGGCAGCACGCCGCTTCATCCCCAACGGCTGGTCGGCGACATCGAGCGCAACCTGACGAGAGGCGCCAACCTTGAAGCCGCGGCGCAATACCTCGCCAGCGTCAATCTGAGCGAGAGCACTGGCTGGGAATATCCGCTGAAGTCCTTCCCGCGTCCGACCGGCCGGGCGACGCGCGTCGTTTTCACGGAGTACGATCTACCCCGTTCTACCATCGAGCCGCATGACGTGATCCTCGATTCGGGTATGGTGTGGTTCGCCGAATTCGGCGAGCAATTCCTCGGCAAGATGGATCCCAACACTGGCAAGGTCACCGAGTATCCGATTCCTGAGCTGAAGAAGGGCTTCCCGACCGGCACACTCGATCTCGAATCCGGTGCCGACGGACACAGCCTGTGGATTGGCCTGATGTATCAGGCAGGCGTCGCCAAGTTCGACAAGAAGACCGAGCGCTTCCAGCTGTTCGCACTGCCGCCGGAATGGCAGTCCAATGCCGCCCAGATGGGGATGGTGACGCCGACCCACTCGAATGTCGACGGCAAGGTATGGACGAAGAACAACGCCCAGAACGCACTGATCCGGATCGACGTGGCATCTGGCAAGCTTGAGTCGCTCGGCACCCCGAAAGACCCCGCGACCAACCGCACGATCTTTCCATACGGCATACCGGCGGACCACCAGAACAACCTGTATCTTCTCGATTTCGCTGGCGAGCAGATCGCCAAGGTCGATGCCAAGACCGGCGGCATCACGGCATACAAGACGCCGACCGCCAACTCACGACCGCGGCGCGGCCGGGTCGACGCCCAGAACCGACTGTGGTTTGCCGAATATGGTGCCAACGCGATCGGCCTGTTCGATCCCCAGACCGAGAAGATCACGGAATGGCAGCTGGCGACACCATGGAGCGCCCCCTATGACGTCGTGCCTGATGAGCACGGCGAGGTCTGGGCGGCCGGGATGTTCACAGACCGGGTGGTCCGGCTAGATCCGAAGACGAGCCAGATCACCGAATATCTGCTGCCGCGCTCGACCAACATCCGTCGCGTATATGTGGACAGCTCGTCGACGCCCCCCACTTTCTGGACGGGAAGCAATCACGGCGCTTCGATCGTGAAGATGGAGCCGCTGGACTGACGCGAATCAGAGACCGAAACGTCGACTTCAGACTGTACGGAGATCGACAAAAAGTTCTTGCTCTACGCGGCCTCACTATCGGGTTAGCCGCGACAGAACAATGGCAACGTAAGCTGATAAACCACACCAGGAGGCAACTTATGAAGCGGCTGTTCTTGCTCGCTGCAATGCTGCTCGTCGCGCTGCCCGTGTACGGCCAAACATCGAGTGTTTGGATCGATGATCTCACTTGGCCGGAAGTGCGCGACGCAATCGCTGCCGGCAAACGAACAGCGATCATCTACGTCGGCAGCAGCGAGCAGAACGGCCCGCACATGGTGATCGGGAAACACAATTTCATCGCACGCGCGCTAGCCCAACGCATTGCCGAAGAACTGGGAGACGCGCTGGTGTATCCGACGCTGCCCTACGCGATTACAGGCAACGCCATCACGCGGACCGGGCATATGCGTTTTCCTGGATCGGTTTCGCTACCTCCGGAGGTGTTCTTCGGAGTGGTGCGCGGTGTCGCGCAGAGCGCTTTGACGGCCGGATTCAAAGTGGTCGCGCTGATGGGCGATCATGGCGGCGGCCAGGATGAGCTTGCGTTGGCCGCGAAGGAACTCGATGCGCAGGCGCGTCAGGAGGGGGCGCGCGTTCTGTTCATCGGCGACCTGTATGCGAAGTCAAGAATACAGATGCGCGAAATTCTCGCAAAACGTGGGCTGCCCACGACCGAAGACCACGCGGGAATTCCGGACACCTCGTCGCTGCTCTACCTTGAAACCCAGGGACAATGGGTCCGCAAAGACAAGATTGCCTTAGCGGACGCAAAAACGGGGGTTCAAGGAAATCCGCAATTTGCTTCGGCAGAGCTTGGCAAGATCTACCTGGATTTGAAAGTCGATCTTGCCGTCAAGCAGATCCGATCGCTGCTCGCGGGCGATAAGTAGGTTCCATAGGGGCGTCTGTTCGAGATCGGTCGGTTTCCACGAATACGACCGGGCATCGATGTCGGGTTTGCCGCCGCGACGGATCATAAAGATACCGCGAGTGGGATGGCCGGCAGGCAGCTTGTGCAGCAGTATTGCATCAGAGGGTACCGCTTGAAGCAACGCACTCCCGATGCCACCGCGGCCTTGTCATGACGGCAACACGTAGAGTTGATCAATCCAACTTTCGCGAAATGCGATGATGTAACGTCAGCCAATTCGTCGCTGTCGAAGCAGCCCCAGGGTTGGCCAAGTCAAGAACATGCGTTCTGTGAAAATGCATTGATCCTGTTCGGCTGGTTAAGCCCCCAAGCGTGAGAAAAGCGTGGTCGAACGACAATCGAGGGACAGTCGCAGCTGATCCGTGTCCTCCAAGTCAAGTTGCCGAAAGCATTCAGTGTCCCAATGAGCCGAGGTCGGGACGGGTGCACTCCAGATAACCACCCCAGTCGGCGCAACATCCAACTCGGCAGGCTCGGGCGACACCGCCCCTTCCAAGCGTGCGCGTTAGGGGTGTAGCTTAATGTGGGAGCTTCCAGCGCAACGCAGTGAAAAAAGGGAGGAGAGCAATGGATTCACAGTGGCGGAATTTCCCTCTGGTATTCACATTTGCGGCGGCGGTGGTGACGCCCGCCTTCGGGCAGGCGGTGGCGCCCACGATCGCGGCCGCCTATGGCGGGAGCGAAAGCGCCGAAACCATCCCGGATTTTTCGGGGTTCTGGGTGCATCCGCTTCCTGGGTTCGAGCCGCTGCCATCGGGCCCGACGGCGCTGGTCAACCGGTCGCGGCGCCCCAACGGCACCGGCGACATCCTCAAGCTTGCCGGCGATTACACCAATCCGATCTTGAAGCCCGAGGCGGTGGAGGTCGTGAAGCGACACGGTGAACTCGGGCTCAATGGCATAGGCGATCCGAACCCGCGCAACCAGTGCTGGCCTGCGGGGGTGCCTTTCGTTTTTACGAATGGCCCAACGCAGCTGCTGCAACAGCCCGACAAGGTCACCATCCTTTATGGCTACGATCACCAAGTCCGCCGCGTGCGCTTGAACCAACCGCATCCGGCGCAAGTGACTCCTTCCTGGTACGGCGATTCTGTGGGCCACTATGAAGGCGACACGCTGGTAGTCGATACCGTCGGCATCAAAGTCGGGCGGTATTCCATGGTCGACTGGTATGGCACACCCCACACCGACGCTTTACACGTCATCGAACGCTATCGGTTGCTTGATCCCGAAGCTGCCAAAGATGGATTCGAACGCGACGCAAAACAGCACAACGTCGGCCCGGGAATGAGGAACCCGAACCATCGGGGCAAGTACCTGCAGCTCCAATTCACGGTCGAGGATAACGGCGTGTTCACGACGCCATGGACTGCGACCATGACTTTTGGAAGTGGCGGGAATGATCCCGCCAACTGGTTGGAACAGGCTTGCGCAGAAAACATTCAGTGGTTCCCGGGACAGGACGCCGACGTGCCGCGGGCCGACAAACCGGATTTCTGACCGGCGAGAAACCGATCGGCGAGCAGCGGCTTGTGGAATCGACCAGCGCGCCAAATCGCTGCGAATAGCGGGGGCAGGGCTTGGCTGCGGCGGCTTAAGTCCGCCGCGTCCATGTCCGTGGCGCGGCTTCGGTGTGATCATCATCGAGACGCTCGCGCGCGACGGCACGCCGAAGCACCGCGCCACGCCCGCTCCAGCGACCAGGATCGATGCCCCAGGAGCAGCCCGTCGCGTCGTGTTCTTCGGGTGTGCCGCACGTCCGCTTACCCCAACACTCGCCCGAACGCGGATGGGGTGGACCAGCAATCTCAGGAAGATTGAACAGAGCCTGCAGCTTTGCGGCAGATAATGCCCAACGAACTTGCTAGGTCGCCCCGGGTCGGAGGACGGACGTGCAGCTCGTGTAACTACTGGGCCCGCAGTACCTCAGATCGCCGACAACTTTATGCATCCGTCAATCGAAAGAGTTGGGATTCGCCTAGTGGGGCGTCGCGGTCCGCAAATCTGGCTCATGGATAGCACGAATATTGCTCATTTGTCATGGAGGCTCGACGCTGAAAGAACTCTCGCCGTTATGATGGGAGAGGGCCAACGGCTATCGGGGTCATATCGACAGCAACTCCGTTCGTGAGAGGAGAATTCATGGTCCTGCCGCTTCACTATTGAAAGAGAAATTCCCGACGTCGGTACGTTCGAGAGGGAGCAGCTTTTCGCGAGACAGCAAAACAGTTGAACGAGGTGCCGCGCCAGCTCGGTCCTGATATCCGACTGATCGAATGTTATTTCAGCAAGTAGCAGTTTAGGTTTATTCAGAAACAAGAGCATTACAATGGCAGATCAAATAACGTTCCAGCACGTGACTAGCGCGAACGATCATAAAGGCGTGGTGGCTATCACCAAAATCGAACACGCAGCTTCCGGCTTTAAAGCCTACGCCTACCAGTGTAGTTTGGAAGAGGACTTGGATGGGGCACCTAAGGCCTATGGCATGAACAATGCGCATCCGGTTGATCAGGCACGCAACCCCGATACGGTATTCCAACACGACATAGAAATGCTCGAAACCAGCCTCTGCAATGCTACCAGCCCTCATGAAAATTGCGATGCCGGCAATCATGATTTCGCCTGGGTTGGTGTGTTCGCGGCGACTCAGGATTTTGCTGCCCGCCACGGGTTCAGCATCGATCGCCGGGCCTTCCTTGAAGCCCGTAGACGGACCTTGCCGGGCGGAGGGAGCGCGCCGTTGGCGCCAAACGAACCGGGATTGTTTCCGGCAGTCCAGGGTGGCGCGGCGCCTGCGCCCGGATACTTTGTTTCGACCACGTCTGCCATCACTGATCCTGATATTCAGGAGTGGGAGCAGATGAGATACGTGAATGCGGTGGCCGTACCGTACGCCGCATGGGCGGGATGGTGGCACAGCCTGGGTGTCGATAAAGGAGATTTCGGTCTGGCGATCCGGCCCAGTACCGGTGCTTTCTCCGGCTTCGTCTTTGCAGATACCGGAACAGGCAGGGTTGGCGAAGTGTCACGAAAACTGTTTGAGACTCTCAGCTCGGATCGAAACAACGAGGATCGTTTTCTCTTTCTCGTGTTCCCAAGGTCAGGTGTCGGCACCGCCGACTTCAAGAAATTCACGCAGGAGCCTGTGGTCCAAACTCAGGCGAAAGCTATAATACGTAAACTGAGCGATGTACCCAGCAGCGACGCTTTGGTTCAATTTCTTTCTCTTGGCGCGGACAGGGGGAAATTTCGGTCCTTTGCTTCCGGGCGTGGGCAGATCGACACTGGTAGTGAAGAAGGAGATCCGCTTTACTGGAACGTTCTGAGGGCGCTCATGGATTGTGGTTACAGCGAGGGAAGCGCCTCCGCCGACGTCGTGATTGATGGGCGGCGTTTCACCGGGGTATGACGGCCCGAGGGCGCGAGGCAAATCGGACCGGGCATCGTTTTCTTCGCTTCTACGCGTCGGTTATTCTCCGCTGTTGGAAGGCGGACGTTGCGGACCGGCGGTCCGCAACGTCAGAGCGCGCCCGCGTTCAAATCCGACGAGCTATTTCCCGGTCACGGCCCTATAGGCTGCCTCAACGTTGGTCGGGAATCGATCCTGGCTGCCCCAGCTCGCATACTCGGGCATCTTCACTTCCTTCTTGATGTCATCGAGCGATTTGCCCGCCTTCACCATGGCGCCGACACGATCGAGCAGCAGCGTGTAGTACGTTTCGCCATCCTCGAAGACCTTCACCGTGCCGGGCGTGCCGTGCCCAGGAACCACGTGCTCGGGGTTCAGCGCCTTCATCATCTTGCCGGCGGCGAGAATATCCGGAATGGTAACAAAGGGACGCAGGATGTTGATCTGGTTGACCACAAAAGCGGACGCCGAGAACAGCACGCGCTCATTGGGCAGCCACACGGCGGTATCCGCTTCGCTGTGTACGCCTTTGAGATAGATCAGCTCGAGGGTCCGCCCTCCGAGGTTGATGGTCATCCTGTCGTGGTACTCGATGTGCGGCGTGACAAATCGGTATCCTTCAAGGGCCGCTTTGAACTCCGGAGATGTCGCGGCGAGCCGCTGGATGCGATCCGGGGCATTGCGGTCAGCGGCCCGCATCGACTCCCCCGCCCCGGCAGCCGCGATGACGACAGCGGGCGGTGAAAACATGTAGTTGCCGGTCGTGTGATCAGCATGGGGCTCGGTGTCGATGACGAGACGAACCGGCATCGAGGTGAGATTGCGGACGGTCGCCCAGATGTTGCGAGACTCGTACGGGTTCTGCCCGGTATCGATCACGATGACACCCTCCTGGGTGAGGATGATCCCGCTGTTCGACTCGAAGCCCCTTCCGGTGTGAACGTAGACGCCGTCGGCGAGCTTTTTGACCTGCGGACCGAGATCTTGAGCGCCCGCGGCACCGATGAACGCATATGAGGCGAAAATCGCCAATGCACCCGCCATCTTTGTTCTCATAGCTTCCTCCCGTTTTAAAACGGCGATCTCTCCGCTTCCTGGCGCAGTTTATGTGTTCGGCATGACGCGACGCAACGCTACGACCGCACGTCGGCTGTGATGATTGATGGCGTCTCAATCCGCCGGTTATATTCTGAACTCGGCACCGCGCTTGCGCCCTTCAAACACTCCCAGGAAAAGTTCATCGAGCGCGAACTTGCGCCGGACCAGGCCTTGTTCATGGGCGTAACCCACCAGCGTCTGAAGGTTGCGACAGTTCTTATCACTTAGGCCGTATTCCCAGGGGTCAGGCCCCATGATTCTTTCCTGCTCTTCCCACGCCTCGCGATAAAAGGCCAGCGGCACAATTCGCGGGTTTTGCAGCCGCTTCATGGCAAGGTTCTTCGCCTTGTCAAAAGCATGAAAGAGGTTGATGGCAACCCACGGGTTCTTTTCGATCACATGCCGTCTGATACCGAGAACGTGCATGATCGGAAAAATGCCTGTCTTTTGGTAATAGGCCAACTGCTCGTGATGATAGTCCGGGAACAGGCGGGCAACCCGTGGATCCTTGTTGACCAGTGGATGAATCAAATCAGGATGCAGTACCGCGTCGATCTCTCCCTCAGCCAGCATCTGTTCGATCGATGCATCAGGCGGCGCGCGCTCGATCCTGAAATCGGCGCGCGGCACAAAGTCAACGGTTTCATCCAACTCGCAAACCCACTCGATCGAGTTCAGCGGCACGCCGTATTCGTGTTGCAGGATTCCACGCATCCAAACGATTGCGGTCGCCTGAAACTGCTTGACACCGATTCTCCGGCCAACGAGATCGCCTGGAGTACGTATGCCCTTGGTGGTGTTGATGAAAATGAATCCATGGCGAAACCTGCGATGAAGGAAGACCGGAATGGCATCTACCGGCAGTTCGTGGTCGCGGGCGATAAGATAGGACGAACACGAGATTTCCGCGGCATCAAATTCCTGGTTGCGCAAAAAGCGCCAATGGCGCGTTGTTGAATCCATCTCTGTGAGTACGTTCAGGTCCACGCCATCCGGCATGACCTTCCCATCCACCAGTGCACGCACGATCTCGTAGTCACCGCAAGCGAGAGTCAGTGAAAGTCTGGACAAGCGCATTTTCCCAGAAGAAAAATGGATAGTCGGCAAAGCCGTACTAGGGTCAGTCAATTTACGCACTTTGCGCGGACGCACAAGGCACGTCACATTGCCCGCCGCGCAAAGGGACCAGCAGCCGCCCCGGGCGGGGCCTCGGCTCCCGTACCGCCTTCTGGACTTGGTGTAGAGGCGCGTCACGGGATGATTGGTCACGATCCGCCGATCGCGTTCCGGTGCCCTCCGCTCGGCAAGGGAACGCCACAGGAAGACATGGAGGGATTTGACAACCGGGAAATGTCTCCGCCGTTACCGATTCTCAATGCCGGGCGCTTCGCGATCAGCAATCGACGCTAAATTTGTCAACGTGGCAATGAGGGCGGCCGTGTCAAAGGGCTTTGCCATGACTTGTAGGAATGGATCGTTTGAAAAGCGAGGCCGAACATCCTCATCGACATAGCCGGTCGCCAGGATGATGGGTAAATTCGGCCGCAGCGCCCTGATGTCAGTGACCAGTTCGTAGCCTGGCCTGTCCGGCAGGCCAAGATCGATGATCGCTCCGGCAAGCGTGTCGCCTGCGCTGCGGATCTGCGCCAGCGCCTCTTTGAAATTGCCGGCTTCCTCGACCGCCAGGCCTGCGTCGCGGAGCGCATCCACAACCATCATGCGAAGCAAGGCCTCATCCTCGACGACAAGGATCCGCTGATATGGCCGCGGGTCGGCGGGGCGATCCAGCAATTCCCGGACACGCGAGGCAAGTGATGCGAACGTGAAAGGCTTGGCAAGCAGTTCCACCCCGGCATCCAGCCGGCCTTCGTGGACGAGGGCACTTCCGGCGTATGCCGTCGTGAGCAGGACTTTCAGACCCCGATGCATCGCGCAGGCGCGATCTGCCAGTGCCTTTCCATCCATCGCGCCCGGCAGCCCCAGGTCAGTGAAGAGGAGGTGAACCCCCGAATCATGCTCCAGGATCTCAAGTGCGGAAGCGGCATCAATGGCCTCGAGCACGGTGTAGCCAAGTTCGCGCAGGCTGCTGACGGCGTAATTGCGGACTTCAGCATCGTCTTCCACGACAAGGATGGTCTCGCGGCTCCGCGCAAGCGGCGCGTGACAGCTCGTCTTCGCTTCATCAACAAGACGAGCGGCAGCCGGCGTCCCGGACGCTTTCGGGAAGTAAATCTTCGCGGTCGTCCCGAGCGAAGGCTCGCTGTAAAGGCTGACATGCCCGCCCATCTGTTTGACGAAGCCATAGACTTGGCTCAGGCCAAGGCCGGTGCCGCGGCCATCGCCCTTGGTGGTAAAGAACGGCTCAAACACCCGGCTGAGTACGTCGGCTGTCATGCCGGTTCCCGAATCCGCGACGGCGATCAAGACGTGAGGTCCGGCCACCACGTCTGGATTGGCGGCCGCGTATGCGGAATCCAACTCGACGTTGGCGGTTTCAATGACGAGTTCGCCGCCAGCGGGCATCGCATCGCGTGCATTGACGGCGAGATTGAGAATCGCCGCTTCGAGTTCCATCGGGTCCGTTTCTATGGGCCAAGCTTCCGGTTCCAGCACGGTGCGGATGCTAATTTTCTCGCCAAGCGTGCGCCGAAGCAATTCGGACATTCCTGCCACGACCTCGTTTACATCGAGCACACGCGGGTCCAGCGGCTTGCGTCGCGCAAAAGCCAGGAGCCGTTCCGTGAGCACGGCCGCGCGCCGCGCGCCGCGGGTAGCGTTCTCCAGCGCTTGCATCCGCTTTGAGTTCGCCATCGCGGATTGGCGCTGCGCGCTTTCCAGATTTCCCAGCACGACAGTCAGCAGGTTGTTGAAGTCATGGGCGATGCCGGCGGTGAGGCGGCCGACTGCTTCCATCTTCGCAGATTGCCTGAGCCGCTCCTCGACGGCCTTCCTGGCCGATATGTCGCGCAGGCTGGCGAGAAGCGCGGGACGGCGATCCCAGCTCGTCTCGACAACACGAACCTCGGCGTCGACCTGCTCGCCACTCGGGCGCAGTATGGTGATCTCGGTCGTCTCGCCTGCAATAATTGGAATGCCGATCGGCGAGCCAATGAGGACATCTCTGGAGCGGCCGAAAACCTGCTCCGCTGCGGGATTGGCAAACAGGACCGTTCCGCTTTCGTCGACGACGATAATTCCATCGGCGTTCTTCTCGACCAGAAATCTGATGTCTGCCTGATCGATCCCGTGGGAATTTGCCGCATTCATCGTGCCACCTCGCACGACCTCAGCCTTTTTGCTGTTGAGATCAGCGCCCGTATTCGAACTCAGCGCCAGCGAATACGTTGGGCGCCTGCTTGAATGGTTCTCCGAGATGCATGCCGCTGCCGTCGATCGTGAAGCGGCGAATTTCCTTGGCATGTTCGCTGCCTCGCATCTTCAGCACCATCAAGCCGCGATGCATTGTGTCCTGCTGCTGAATATAGCGCAGCAGAATGATCGAGTCGGTGAGCGTGGAAATGTGCTGCTCGCTGGCGCTCTCGCCGCCGACCAGGGACTTGCTGGTGGCGGTGCACAATCCGGCAATCTCCCGCTTTTTGATGAAGGACGTGAGGCTGATCAGGAACTCGCGAAAGCCGACATCCGGGGCGATCCGCTCCAGCGCCGAAATACTGTCGATTGCTACCCGGTTCGGCTGAAACTCGTCGACAAGACCTTGGATCGTGAGCAGATGATCGGGGAGTGCTTGCGCTTCCGGATAGAGGCAGATGACCTTGAGCTTCCCGTCTGCCTCCATTTGTGCGAAGTCAACGCCCCAGCCGTTGGCATTGCGGAACAGCTGGCCCTTGCTTTCCTCGTAGCCGAACAGGATGGCCTTTTCGCCCGTCGCCACGCCGCCCGCCAGGAAGTTTGTTACCAGCAGAGTCTTGCCAGTGCCCGTCGCGCCGCTGACCAGGGTTACACTGTCCCGGAAGAAACCGCCCCCGCACATGTCGTCTATCGCGCGGTTGCCGCTCGTTACGCGGATCATGCTCGACTGCTGCTCGAGCCGCAGCGATGACAATGGCACCGCAACCACGCCCTTGTTCTCGAGCAGCGTGAATGGCGCTTCGCCTTCGGCATGGTGACTGCCGCGCATTTTCAAAACCTCGATAGTGCGGCGTCGCTTTTCCCGGTGCAGTACATTGCGCAGAATGACGACATTGTCGGCCACGAATTCTTCGAGCCGATGCCGGGTTATCTCCCCATACTCGTTGGTGCGCTCGGCGGTCATGAGCACGGCCAGCTTCGCTTTCTTCAGCGCGCTGCTGATGCGAAACAGCTCGCGCCGCAGGACCTTCGGATCGCCGATGAAGTGATCGAACAGCTGGGTCAGCGAATCCAGAACGACGCGCCTCGCATTGATCGTCTTTGCGGCATGCTCAATGCGCGAGAGCAAGGCGGCGAGATCATACTCGCCGATCACCAATTCATCGCTCGCCGAAGGGCTCGCGTCGACGAATGCGAGGAGACCCTGCTTGCGCCAAGCCGAGAGATCCCAGCCGAACCCACGCATGTTGGCCTCGATATCCGCGGGTGGCTCTTCAAATGTAACGAGCACGCCATTCTCGCCGTGGGTCGTGATCCCGTGCGCGAGAAATTGCGTGGCAAAAACCGTTTTTCCACTGCCGGGCGTGCCGCCGACAACCGTGGTGCGGCCCCGCGGCAGGCCGCCCATTACCAGTTCATCGAACGCGTTGACGCCAGTCTTGACCCGTTCGAGCACGACAGAGACGTCTGCGTCCTCCTCATGCGTGGTCATGTGGGATTCCCATCATTTCGATTCCAAGGAATTCCAGCACCCTCTTTGCGTCGCTCAGATCCCCGATGATGCGGCGAGAGCGCTCGGGATGCTCGTACGAGAGGGTGGGCGTAGCGAGAATACCGGCTTTCTCGGCGAGCTCCGGCCTCTCTAGTACGTCGATGATCTCTACTTTCCACTCAGGCCTGATCAGGCCAAGGAGATGTGCGAACTGCTTTTCAGCCCGCCGAGCTGTCGCGGAAGTCCCGGCAATGTAGAGTCGAAGGACCGGCTGTGTCACACGGCATGCCCTTGATGCACATCCTAATACGCAGGAGAGCGGCGGCCTGCACCGCATCCGCCCGCCAGGGCGCATGACCGCGTCCGTGCGCGACGAGTCTGCACATTGGAACGATCTGGCTCAAGTTGCGCAAGAGAGAGAGAATTACCAATCTACTAGTTGAGTGAATTTGCGGTTCGCGAATGTGGCCTTATTCCTCCGCGCGATTTCGCACGCGGCCCCGCGACTTTGCGCCCAGGGCGTCCTGGGAAGTTATGCCACGCTCCCGTGCCCAGATGATCGCTGCAGACCGACGGTTGACACCGATCTTGCGATACAGCGACGCAATGTGGTTGCGAACGGTATTTTGCGAGAGCTTGAGCGCGGCTCCCATTTGGGCGTCGCTCCGGCCCTCGCATATCAGCGCAAGGACTTCCCGCTCGCGATCCGTAAGCACTTCAAGATCAGAGGTGCGCGGCGCTGGACGACTGGCGTGCCGCAGCGCTCTGATCTTTGACAGGATGGTGCGGGTGAACCACGAGGTATCCGCCATGGCGGCCTCGACGGCCGCGATGACATCAAACCCTTGCTCCTTTTGCTCGTCTATTTCCCGGATGAGGCAGACGATTGCCGCCTCTCCGTTGATTGTCACTTCGTGCGGACAAATGGAGCAGGTGATGCCCTCCTGAGCATCAAGGGCCGGCAGAGTGGCAGCCAGTTGATCGATTCCGCCGTTGAGCCGGGCGCGCGTGCGCCTGTCCATCCAGACAAGGCGTCGGCTTGAATCGAGCAGGATAATTCCGGCGCCGAGAGCTGCTGCAATTCGCTCCAGGCGTCCGTCAGCGCGCGGCCGATCGCTCACCACTTGGTCCATGGCGCTGCCCCATTCCTTGATGTTGGGCTGAAAGACGATGTCTGTCGGTCCCCCAACGCAGGAACCGAAGGATTGGTTCCATTGCACTAGGCCACTAGTATAGATGGACCAGTGTGTGGCCTGACGGGAATCGGGCGGAGACCTCATCCCAGCACCAGTCCTTAAGGGCAGGCTCAAACTGCGGCCACGTCCCGCGAGGGTGCGGCGTCATGCAGCAGTCGATGCAAAGATCAATCAAAGGTGAGCTTTAGCGAGAACGCGAAGCCTCAAGCGCTCAGCGGAGAGAGGCAATTTTCGTGCAACGAGTCGCGGCCCCAAGCAGGGTTTCGCCAGCTCAGTGGCGCGACTGCACATGGCTCAGGGTGGCGCCGCCGCCGGTGCCGTTACTTGGGCGATTGCTGGAAGTAGCTCAAATCCGGCGGAGGCTGATCCTTATAGGATGGCATCAGCTTGCCGTTCGTCGCGTTAATAACGTAAGCCTCATTGCCGATCTTGAGCCAGACGTTGTCCTCAGGGCAGGTCTCCAACCGCCAGATTGGGCGAGGATCCGGCTTGCGGACGGCCTTTTGGACTTTGCGGTAGGGTCGCGTCATGGCATGATCGATCACGGTGATGTCGTCATAGAGAATGTTGCGATCCGCCTTGTCGAGATAGAACCGCTCCTTGATGACGGTCTGGTTGTCCTCGTGAAATGGAATGCCTGTAACCTCATAGGCGCGCGGGCCCCGCAGGAATCGGGTCTCGACCTCGAGCGTGGTGTACTTGCCGTCCCCGTTCTCGTCGATCCACTTGCCGATCGAGTAGCCCACAAGCGTGCGCTCGGCGTCCGCAGGCCAATCGCGGCCGTCGGTATAAATCCGCCGATACACATCGTTGTTGTGGCTCATCAGAATGTAGGTTGTTTCCGGGGTGACGATGATCTCCATCGGATTATAGAGGTTCATCATCGCCGGCATGCCCTCCGGAAGGCAGAAGGTCGATGGCCAATTGCCGGGCCGTCCGGCGCGCTGGTCGGCCAGACTGGCCTCATATATTTTCTGGTATTCGGGCGTCAGCGGAGGCGGGCCTGCAAGCTGGATCCAGTTATTCGGGGGGCCGGTGCGATCCCATTGACCTTTGAGGTCGGGATACTTGCCAAAATCGACCACCTGAGCGACCGCCGATGTCGCCAGCAGTCCGGCTGCCAGCGCAACCGCGCACGTGGAGGCTGGAAAATGCATGGGAACTCTCCGTGAGATTATCTGTCGTGAGATGATCTGCCCGCAGTCAGCCCGGCTCTAGTCCTTTGGCCTTGAGCACCGCCGCGGCGGCCGGCGTGGTCATGAACCTGATCACCGCACGTGCCGCCTCGCCCACCTTGCTGTTGGCCGCGACCGCCCCAGTCGAGACGGAATAAAACTGAATTTCAGCCGGCAACGGGCCGGCCACTTCGGCGCCCGCATAGGGTAGGATTTCGCTGATCGCCGTGATGCCGAGCTCGGCCTCGCCGTTCGCCACCGCTTTGGCGGCCGGATTGCTGGTCGGCTGCGGCCTGAGCTTGGGCTTCACCTGGTCGGCGATCCCGAGCCGCTCGAGGAGGCTTTTGAAATAGGGCGCGCCAGCACCCGCCTCCACATAGGCGATCGAATTGGCCTTGAGCAGTGCCTGCTTGAATCCCTCGACCGTGCCGATGTCGGGCTTGGAGGCCCCCTTGCGTACCGCGAGGCCAAAGGGGGCACGCGCGATATCGGCGCGCCCGGCGGCGCTGGCCTTGCCGTCCTTGGTGAGGGCGTCGATCGCGGCCGGCGTCAGGATGGCGACATCGAATGCCGCGCCCTTGTCGATCTCGGTCTTGAGTTCCGAGGCAGCCCCGAAGGAGATCACCAGCTTGTGCTCGGATGCCTTCTCGAATTCCGGGGCGAGCACTTCGAGCGAGGTCTTCACGGCATTGGAGACCAGCATCCGGATCTCGGCGGCCTGCGCGAAGCCGGCACCGACAGACGCCGCGATCGAAATTCCTCCCACAACGGCGACTGCGACCGTTCTCATGGCTTCCTCCCGATTTATCGTCGCGCCCGCTCTGGCTCTGGGTGACTTTACCGGCAAACCTCCGCCGTGGCGAGGGACTCGTAGGGCTGCGCCCGCAGGCCGCCGCCCTAGCGGAAGATCGTGTCCCCACCGGGCCGTTTGCCCGCCGTGTCGTGCGCGTAGTTCTGTGCGCTACAACCCGGCGTCCGGGCCGATGTCCGCTGGGGTGAGGAGCGATTGTTGCGATCGCGTCGCGTCGTGACCAACAGCTGCTGACGTCTGCGGATATCTGCGATGCGCCCTTCTTGGCGGGCCACGACCGATGATGATGAGCGCTGTCTACGCTATAGCCCTCTAATTGTTCTGTGCAGTGGTCCGAGGCACTGCTATGTGGTATCAAGGTTCCGAATCGGAGCAGGTTTGGAACCAATGCCCATCAATCTCTCAATCAAAAATGCCCCGGACGAGGTCGTTAAACGTCTACGGCAGCGGGCGGAGCGACACCATCGGTCGCTGCAAGGCGAGTTGCTCGCCATCATCGAGGAAGCGGTCCGGACCGAGCGGGACCTAAGCCCCGCCGAGCTACTCGCCGAAGTCCGGCGCCTTGGCCTCCGCACACCGGCCGACTCGGCAACTATCATACGGGCCGACCGTGACCGGCGTTAAGGTGGTGGAAGCCTCAGCATTCGCTGCTCTGCTGTTCGCGGAGCCAGAGGCCGAAACAATTGCCGAGCGGCTGGAGGGTGCCCGATTGGCAGCGCCCTCCTTGCTCGACTTCGAATTGGCTAACACCTGCCTGATTAAGATTCGGCGCCAGCCACGTCAGCGGGAGGCGCTGCGCGCCGCTTTCCGCCTCGCACATCGGCTGAGGGTGGAGACTGTCGCCGTCGACCACGCGGCTACGCTGGACCTCGCAGAGGCCACGGGTCTGACCGCCTATGATGCCAGCTACCTTTGGCTCGCCCGAGCGCTGGGTGCCGAGTTAGTCACGCTCGACCGGAAATTGGCGGCGGCCGTGAAATGAGGCCCGCCACCACCCGCCGCAAGCCGGCAGCACAATGCGAACCGAACAGTCAAGCGGACGCCGATACAGCGATGCCGAATGACGAAAGACCCAACACCAAGCTCAAGGACGGCAAAGAGCAGCTACGCTCCCACACGCATGCCACTGGCGCGCCGATCGCACTCTGGAGCAATGGCGCGCAGACGATCGCGTGGCATCGGAAGAACCCCAACTATTTCGTGGACTCCCTGAACTGCCGACGGCGAGTCAGACCATCGACGACGTTGCAGGGCGTTCGCCCCACCGGACGACGTGGCCTCCGATGCGATACGCGACGCTGTGATCCGATCTCGGGCCGCGCGGCGTCGCGCCACCGAACTTCTTGAGGCCGCCAAGCGAGCCATCGAGATCGCCGTCGAACAGGAAGAGGCGGCGGCGTTACGGTTTCTCGAGTCGATGAAGGCGTGACCTATGCCGCATCTTCCCGAAAACACCAGACTGTGGCTCGATCGCGCCGAAATAGACATATCGGCCCCTTCGTGAATGCCTGGGCGGGCGTTCAACGCCTGGTTCCGGGAGGCGTCACATAGTCAGTGCGATGCGTTAGGCGGAGCCCGCAGGCCGCCGCGCTAGCGGAAGATCTCGTCCCCACCGGGCCGTTTGTCCGCTCTGTCGTGCGCGTAGTTCTGTACGCTACGACCCGGCGTCCGGGCCGCTATCCGCTGGGATGCGCCCAAAAGTACCGACAAGACGCTGCGCTCGAATTCCGCGCTGGGAATCGAAGTCTCGTGACCCAGGGTTCACCCTGATAACGCTCTTACCGAATATTCCGTACGGTTCAAACGGCCTGACTGTTCCCACTGAGTCAGGTCAGGCCTGCCGCGCTCCACACACACACACGGTAGGCGGGGCGATGGCGGCCTCTCGGCGCGGAAAAACGCGGCCGGGAGGCCGGCCCTGCGGAATTCCCTAACAAAACCAGCGAAATGCGCTCAAGTCGATCAAGCCCTACGACCGCCCATGAGGCGGGCAAAAAAGCTGCCCAACCCATTCAATGCAGCGTTGCGTCACCTCAAGCGTCTGCCGGATGGGTAAACGCCGCGCTCTTCGCACGGCGCCCACGCAGATTGCTGCAGCGGCATGCTTTCTCTTGTCCACCCTGCGAGCCGCCGACTGGGCTACGGTTCGAGCGAGGCGATATACGCGGAGATCGCAACGATATCGTCGTTGGTAAGCTTCTCGACCACGCCCTTCATCAACGCGGCCCAGGTACCAGCGCGCTCGCCGGTCGCCATGAGGTAGAGCTGCCGCGCGATGTTCACGGGCGACTGACCCGCGAGGCCTGGCACCTCGGCGAGGCCATTGAGCGCCAAGCCGTGACAGATGGTACATGCCGTCGTCTTGCCATCGCCACCGCTGGCAACCAGAAACTGGCCTTTCGCAAGGCTGCCCGGCGGGGCAAAGGCGACGAAACCAGAGTTCGGATCACGCAGCTCGACCCGCTCGGGGCTCTCGGGAATTTCGATGACCCGCGAGCCGATCGGCTCAGTGCCGCCTCCCGGCAGAGGCATGCGCCTCGTGCCCAGGAAATAGGTCTTGGGCACTGTGTCCGCCTCGATCACGCGGGTCCAGCGTTTGACCGGAAGCGCGGCGAAATAGTCAGCCGCAGTCTTCATCTCGTCCGCTGTCAACGCGCGGGAAAACGTCAGCATGTTGGCGGCACCCTTCCGCGCGCCGCTCGCGAAGTCGGCTAGCTGACGCACGATGTAGCCGGAGGGCGCGCCGGCGAGACGAGAATTCTCCGGATGACCCATCCCGGTAGAAAGATGACAGCTCACGCAGGCGCGCACCTGGGATCCTTTGCCGTGCGCCACGATCGTCGGCGCAGGCGGATGCTCGTCTGGAAACCAGTCGGGCGGGTCGTTGAAGGAGTCAATCTGCGACTGCGTATAGGTTCGGGTGCTGCCCGGCACGCGCTTAAGCTCGCCCGTCTCCGGCGGCCGGGGGGCACCGGTCACCCCGGGCGGAGGAAATGCCCAATCTGGCCGCTCAGCAGCGGCAAGTGTGCCCGGCAGCAATGCGAGCGCGATTGTGAAACACAGCATCCTCATGGTCATGCTTTCCCCGAAGCCCGTCGCGAGCGGCGCGGGCGGCTTTTTCCCTAGCTAGCCGGACGATATCATGAGACGGCTTTTAACACCCGATAGACTCGCGCGCCGCCTACAACGTCGCTCGCCTGCTATCGCCGATACGCTCAGTCTCAAGGGAGGGCGCGATGGCCTGGCCGCAGTTGACGACTGGGTATGCGCCAGTCCGTGCCCACGGGTCACGCCGGCCGTATCCAGAACTTGGATTTACCGCCTGAGACGAGGCGTGCTTGCGACCCCTGATCATTCACGAAGCCCATAGCGAGCAAATTCTTCGGCGACTCCGGGGTCAAGCGCTTTCGCTGCCGCAAGATCAGCGCGGCCACCGTCAGAATCACTTCGCCCCCGCAGGCGTGCGAGACCGCGGCCGTAGAGGGAGCCCGGCTCTCGCGGATTACGGGCCAGCACCGCATCGTAGTCGACAATCGCCTGCTCGAAGCGGCCAAGCTTCAAATTTGTAAAGCCGCGGCTATCAAGTGCGCCAGGGTCTTCGGGCGCGAGCCGCAAGGCTTCGTTGCAGTCTGCAAGCGCGTCCTCAAGGAGGCCCAATACCGCGCGATCCCAACAGCGGTTGTTCCACGCTTTCGCGTTTCCGGGCTCGATGACGATAAGACGGCTGTAATTCTCCACGGCGCGATCATAGAGACCGGCCCGCTCAAGGGCATCGCCGCGCTCCGCCAATACCTCAACCGCGCCGGGGAGAAGGCGGAACGCCGCGTCATAGTCTGCGACTGCAGCGGCGTAGTCCTTCTTTTGGTAGTGGGCGCGCCCGCGATCCATATAAGCATCCGCATCCATGGGATCGAGTTCGATGGCGCGGTCGTAGTCAGCCAGGGCGCGGTCGAGATTGCCGCTCGCAGCCAAGGCGGCAGCGCGGTTGAAAAAGGCAACGGCGCGGTTCGGGTCAAGCATGATCGCGCGGTCATAGTCCACAATCGCGCGGTCGACATCGCCCTGAACCGCATAGAGATTGCCGCGAGCCACATGGACGGCTGCGCCCTCCGGGCTACTGATTTCGCCCCGCGCAAGGGCTTCGACAAGACGGGTGCAGGCGGCGATCGCCCGCTCGGGTGTTGCCGCATCTTTGGGATTGGTGCAAGCTTCGCGATCGACGGAGATTTGCGGGCTCTGTGCGACTGCTGTTGCCGAAATGCCAGTCGGGACTGCAAGAAAAAGTGCGACGGCAAAGCTCTGGAGCATGTTCATCGTGTGTCATTTTTCCTAGGGGGCGTGCCGCAAACCCAGCCACGGCTAGGTAGGCGAGAGTGCAGCAGCAAGGCCGCAGCGGCTCCGGAAGGAACGCGCGGGGTGCTCGTTTGCCCTGACGTTACGGCCGCAAATGATGCAAAACCGAATCCCGATTGTGCATCGCTCGTAAACGAAGCGACGCCAGGCCGCGCCTGCGTCGCTCCTTGTTGGGGCCGCTTGCAAGCGGGCGCTTGACGGCTTCAGTTCGGCAGCCTCGAGCGGTCAACAGCCGCTCCGCGCAGGATCACCTGCGAGATCTTGCGCGTGTTCGTGATGTCATCAAGGGGGTTCGCATCGAGCACGATAAAGTCGGCGTTCTTGCCGGCCTCAAGCGTGCCGGTGTCGGACATCTTGAGGAACTCGGCCGCGTTCTTTGTCGCGGCTATGATGACCTGCATGGGCGTCATGCCGGCGGCCACCATGTCGGCCGCCTCCTCATGGGGAGCCCAGGCGCGGTTGCCGTCGGTCCCGAGCACGATTTTCACGCCGGCCGCATTGATCTTGGCCAGGTTGCGGGCCTGAATCCCGTAAGCGGCTTGCTGCCGCGGCCGATCCGTGTTGCCCTCTTCGAGCTTGGCGTAGTCAGCGGGTGCGAGGCTTGCCTTCAGCCAGCTCAGATCCTGCTTGACGCCGCGGTCAGGAAGGTTGGGGTTGACGACGAGGTTCGGATTCGACTTGTACAGCGCCAGCATTTCATCGTCGATGTCCTTGTCGCGCACGCTGTGGGCAAACGCATCGATCCCGGCGCGAATGAGCCGCTTCCCGTCAATCTCATTGAAGATGTGCGCGGTGACGCGGAGGCCATTCTTGTGGGCCTCGTCAATGACGGCCTCATACTGAGACGGAAGGACCTTATCGACCTTGCCATCGCGGTCATCGACCCAGACCTTGATGATGTCGACCTTGTACCCCACGTTTGTCTGGACCGCCTTGCGCGCCTCCTCCACGCTGTTGATCTCCAAGGTCGGGCGTCCTTCGGTCCTGCTGATACCTTTACCGGCACTGAAGAAACGCGCCATGCCGGGGTTGTCCTTGTTGCGAAGGTCGAGCAGCTCATAGTTATCGGTGCCGAGGCTCATCGCGGCTCCGACCCCGAAATAGGCGCGCTGCCTCAAGTCGGTCACCAGTTTTTCGCGCGTCGTGCTCAGATGCGTGTGCGTGTCGATGAGCATAGGCATCACGGTCTTGCCGGCGAGGTTGACGCGCGTTGCGCCGGCGGGCACGGTGCCGCCCACCTGCGTGATCTTCGCGCCGCTCACGACCAGCGCCGTGTTGTCGAGGACGCGGCCGTCGCCCACGATAACGCGGGCGCCTTCATAGGCCGTGACCCCTTGCGCGCTCGTCTGACCGGCGAGGCTGACAAGGACGCCGAGAGCCGCGGTTGCGGTAAGAGCAGCTATTTTGATTCGATGCATTGGTACCTCCCTTAAACGAGCTGACCTTAGCTCTTCTCGCGGACGCGCGGTAGCTGGTGGCCCGACCCGAAAGCCGCCCTGGTCGGCCGGGCTGAATCAGCAGAACGCTTGCATGTCAGGGCGCCGTGACATAGTAGGGCTCCAACCCGACGTCATTCCATCTCAGCGTCACTTCGTCCATTCCTTGAAATATCGCAAATCTGGCGGGGGCTGATTCTTGCGGACTGGCATCAGCATGCCGTCGCCGCTCATGAAATAACTCTCTCTGCCGATGGCGACCATCGAATTGGTCTCGATGCAGGAACTCTCCGTCCAGCGCGGCCGCGGATTGGGGTTGCGCGTATACCTTTTGTCAACGGTCCACGGCCGCGTCAATGCGTTGTCAAATACCGTGATCTCGTCATGCAGGAGGTTCGGATCGGCCTTATCGAGGTGAATACGCTCCTTGAAAATAGACCGGTTGTCGAAATGAAGCGGCAGTCCGGTTGCGTCATAGGCGCGGGGACCTTTGAAGGGCCCACGCGTTTCGACTTCCAATATGTCATAGACGCCATCGCCGTCCTCATCGATCCATCGGCCGATCGAATAGCCCGCATAGGTCGGCGTGAGGTCCGTGGGCCAGTCGCGTCCATCGGTGTAAATTCGGCGATTGGGCTCAACATTGCCGGTCAATACATATGTGGTCTTCGGCGTCACGACGATTTCCAACGGCGTGAAAGCGATCGTCATGAGCGGCATGCCTCCGGGCATGCAGCGAACGGCATGATCGAAAAAGTTGCCTTCTCCGCCTTTGGCCTGGTCCGCAATGCTATCCTCAAAGATCTTTTGATACTCCGGCGTGAGCGGGGCTTCCTGTCCGCGCCCCCAAGGCTTGGTCTGGTCGAACGACGGCTGGCCACCGGCCGTGTAGATACCATTTCCGGCGTCGAGCACGGCGTTCGCAGGGAACCACCGGTCCCAGGCGCCTTCCAAGTCAGGGTACTTCGTGCCATCGGCCTTCGCGACGCCGAGGATCATCATAAGGCCGCCGGCCGCGCTGATTGCACGGATCGATTTTCGGCAAGGCATCGTCTCCTCCTCTAAACCTATTTTGGATCGCAGATCGAGCGATCAGAGCTGTGGAAGAGCCAAATCGCGTGCGGCGGAAGGTGGGCATTTTGTTCGGGCCGGGTCTAAACCCGGCCCGCGCCGTTGTCGCCCCGAGCTCTGTCAGTGCGCGAGCGGGTCAGGGCGAACCTGGAACTTGACCACCTTGGGCAAAGTCCCCTTGCCGGTTTCCCGGTGGAACGGCGTGCGGTTGCCATCCGTCGTCCACAGCGCGCGACCCTTCCAGCCCGCATTCGGATCGTCGATGCGGCCGTCGATGTACTTGGCGAAGAAGCCAAGCGGATACGGCACCCGCATATTGACCCACTTGCCATCAACGAGCGCCATGATTGACTCGTTCGCGTTGCCGGTGGCCATCGGCGTGTTGGCGCCGAGGCCAGAGGTGTTGAACTGGTCGACCCAGGTATAGTAGCTCGCCTCGGCGCTACCGCTCTCGGCTACGTTGCGGAATTGCGGTCCCGGGAAAGGCGTCAGCGTCCAGCCTTCCGGACAAAGTTTGCCCTCAGCGGCTTGCGCGCCATTGAGGGGACCCTTGCACTTGCGGCGATCAAAGGCGCCGAGATGGCCGCTCGACAGCGGCACATAGGCGACGCCGTTGCGGTCGATGTCGAATCCACGCGGCCCGAAACCCGGGAACGGCACCTCGTAAACTTCCGACAGCTTGGTCTTCGGATCAAACCGAAGAACAAGGCCAGGGAAACCAAGCACGGAGCCCCACACCGAACCGTCGGTCGGATTGACACCGACGCCGTAGATGCCGGCGTTGAGCCGCTTGTCCTTGGACGGATCGACCGGCTGATTGGGTTCGACGTAATCGTCGACCTTGCCGTTGCCGTTGGTGTCGATGACGACCGGAGCCCAGCCCTGCGCCTTCGCCTCGTCGCCGGTCTCTTCCCAGATGCGGCGGTTGACCCAGCCGATGGCGCCTTGTGCCGGCCCGCCGGCGCTTGTCCACACGGTGTTATCGGGGTCTTCCCCAAGCACCACGTGGTGCGTGTTGAAACAGGTGCGGATCAGCTTGGTTGTATTGCTCTTGGGATCGTAGACGGCGAGACCCCGGTTCGACGTCTTGAGCGGGAAGGCTTTGGCGGAGGGGTTGTCGGGAGACTGGCAGAACGCAGGATTCTCCGGCTTGCCGACACGCGAGGTGAACCATACGTCGCCACGCTCGTCCATGATCAGGCTGTGGGTGCTGGTGCGGGCATCCCAGATCGGCTCGTCGCCCCAATAGACCGAGGGCGCCATGGTGGCTTCCTTGGAGGACTCTACGCCCTCGGGATTGCGCAGCGGCATCGTCACGGTGCTGACCTTGTTTTCTTTCGGATCGAGCACCGGGAAATATTCCCGGCTTTCTTCCGTTGCCCCGTAGTGCTTGCCGTAAGCATTGACGGTAGGGTTTCGTTTGTCGGTCGAGACCTGGTCGTGCAGATAGGCCTTCGGGTCTGCCCAGTCCCATTCCGTGACGACCACGTTACGCTCGACACCCTGGGGGCGCTCGGGCTTGGCAAACGGCAGTTCGCCGGCCGCGATTCTGTCGGTCCATTTCGCGAAGTTGGCGAGTGTGAATTTCGGTCCTTCCCGGCCTATTGCACCGGCCATCGCCGTCATGGCCTGCCCGGACTGGATCCGGCGCTCCCAGGCCTCCTCCGAACTCTTGAACGTTCCCAACGCGGGCGAGATCGTGCGAGTGGCCTTGTTGCCGAGCTGGTGGCAGCCATAGCAGCCATTGGTCTTGATCTGATCGAGCCACTGGCCCTGCGTCTTCATCGCTGCCGAGATGCCGTTGCCGGTACTGCCAGTGCCCGGGAACATGTTTTTGTTTGGAATATCGAGCATCGCGTACCAATAGATGGCCGGGTAATATTCCGCTGCGGCGGCTTCGCTCGGCGCGGGAATCGCCGTGATGTTGACGATCTTGCCGGGCTCGCTTGGTGTCTTTACGGAATCGACAAGCCCGTAGCCACGCGCCCATACGATGTAATTGGCCTTAGGTAGGTCAGGAATGACGAAGCGGCCCTGATCATCCGTCACCACGGATTTGATCATGCGGGTGGGCAGATCGGTCGTTTCCGCGATCACCCACACGCCGGCTTCGGGTCCTTTCGGCCCGGTGACGACGCCACCGATGTCGGTTGCACCGATGCTGACCGCCGCGGGAGTTTGGGCGTTTGAGGGCGCGTACCCGCCTCCAACGAAGAGCGTGAGAGCAACCGCCGCCACGCCCAAGTACAGATTATCCCTGATCGTCATGTCGCTCCTCCACTTTCGGCTTTTGATGCTAAGCGCAAATGACAACGCTATTCTGGAGCGCCGCGGGCTGATCTTAATTTTACGGCAGCCTTGATGACCTCGGTTCGGAAAGCCGCTCCGACGCCGTGCCCGCTGCAACTCCTAATTCAATGATATCACCGATCGCGACGCGCATCGACGGCACCCGCAAAGGCTAGCTGGACGAAGGTTGGTCCGCTCTGGCCCAGGGCTGCCGGTCTTTGACCTGCGGTCACGGCGGGGGGGGCGTAGGATAACCGGATCCGCCATCCACGCGGAGAAAACGACGCGAATGACCCGATTCCGTCATCCCGCCATAGGGTGATTATCTGAGCGGTACCGTCAGAAATCAGGCTTGACGGCAGTCGGGACCGCGGCGTCCTTTTCGGTACCGTATCTATATGGGTTTTCGGCACAGGCACGTTCCGGCCAGTCACGGAAGACGCGCCGATAGGTTTTGGTCGCGGACCAGGCTGTTGTGAAGACGCCCTGATCTTCGACGGTGAATTGGAGTTGCAGGGCCTTGCCCTTATCGTTGGGGTTGGGAGCCCATCCTTCATTAACGGCGCCGCCGCGGATATTCTCTCTGCCACCACGCTGCCATGCTTCCCTCGCGGCTTCGTAATCGATGAGCCGATAACGTTCCACGACGTGCAGGGCTTGAGTGTACGGTGTGCCGTACTGATCAACTGCGGAAAACGGCCCGATCTTAACTCCCACGGTGTCGACTACCAGGGTGTCGCCTTCGTAGTGGCCCACAGAATCCCCATACCAGGATGGCGCCACCTGCGCCGGATGAGGCACATTCATGCGTACATGTCGGACTTCATGATCCTCATCGTAGAGCATCGTGACCTTGTCGGGCTGCTGCAACAATAGCATTGCAGCGTTGGTGAAAATGAAGGGCACCCCTTGCGGCCAACACTGGTTGCGGGGGCTCGGATAGCCTAGCCCCGCGAGTGACATTTCGGCGTGCTTCTTAACGACCTCCGCGGCCTCGGGCCTCAAGATCGGGTTTGTGTAGTCGCCCACCAATTTGGTGTTGTCGCTGACGAGCGGAGCATTCGCAGCCGAAAAGGGCCTGGCATCGGGGTCGAGCGTTTGTCTCCGCCGCGCCTTGTTCACCACCGGGCCGGGGCCCGACAGCGGCGGCTCGATGCCATAGAGGTAGGGGTTGGCCCAAAGGCCGGACAAATCCGGGAGCGATGCGCTGCTCCGGTCCTGCGTGAAGGCCGGAAAAGAGAATAGGACTGCAGCCGCCGTCGTGGCGATGATGAATGTTCGCATACTAGATTTCTCCGTCAGGCACCGGGTCGCACACCACAAGCGATGCGCCAACCTCACAGAGAGTTCGTGCCATTGCGTTTATGGCGGCGCCAATCCTGAAGGCTCCGTGGGTACGGGCGCCTGCCCTATTTCTCCCGCAGGGCGCCGGCGCGGGCGCATTCCTCGGCGACCTTAAGGTAACGGCGGATCGAGTCGGTGCCGATCACGTACGGGTGCGGGTCGCCGGCCTTTCGCTTTTCGAGCGCGGCCATCTTCGCGGGCGAGTTGTCCTGGTTGGTGTGATTGGCGATGTGCACGTCGGCGCCAGCCTGCGCCACGATATTGCCGAAGCGCTGCGCTGACGCCGCATAGGTCTCGAAGCGCGCCCGCGAATGGTCGAAATTAAACCCGGTGCCGCCCCATTCGGCGGCAAGATGCATGCGGCCGCCATCGCGCACTGGCACGAGCGTCGAAATCGTGCCGAGCGTGTGGCCTGGCGTGAGGTACATGGTAATGGTTGTGTCGCCGAGCGTGAGCTTCTGCCCGTCGTAGGCGATCATGTCCCGTTTAGGCTTGCTCGGCAGCCGCGTGCTGGTCTCGGCCAGCTGCCAGTCGACCTCCGAAAGGATAATGCGGGTGCCGAACTTCTCCTGCAGGTATTTGGCACCGCCGATGTGGTCGATGTGGGCGTGGCTCACGATCGCATATTTGAGCCGCGCCGGATCGAGTCCAAGCTTGCGCAGGCCGCCTTCCACCTCGTCGGCGACCGAATAGTGCCAGATCGTGTCAATGAGGATGATCCCGTCGGAGGTGTTCACCGCCCAGGCGGAATATTCCTTCTCACCTACGAAGTAGAGATTGTCGAACACCTTTACGGGCTCGACGTACCAAGTGGAGCGCTCCGGATCTGGGCGCGGGCCGCCGGTGTTCGGACCCGCCGCGGGCTGCTCGCACAGCGCCCGGTATAGCCGCTGGTTGTCGTCGCTGGCAGCGACCTTGGCCATTGCCATGTGCAACTCGGCGGTGCCGGTGGTCGGCTGCCCGACCGCTACCGCGCCGACGAATGCGGCGGCGAGCGCGGTGCTTGCGAGCAAGACGAATGTCTTCAGTTTCATGGCATCCTCCCCGTTGGTCTCGTTGCGTGCGAAATCAGCGCGTGCTGATAGCGCTCTACCACTGTGCGATCAGCGCGGCACGCGGTATTTCCTGGTCGTTCGCAACGGAGGATAACGCGCTATAACGGCAGTTTGTAGAGGGAGGGTGACCGCGGTTCCGGGCGGCCCAAATCGATGCTCTGACCCGAACCGGGCAGGGGGGCCAACGCAGTTCCCTCATCAGAAGGGGAACGCGCGTAAGTCTCGAGTATGCGGCGTTGGGCTTTCACTGCGTGCCGACCTCTGCAACCGGCCCGTCTCCTCCGTGATTCTGCATTCGCCGGGCACGGAAGCTCTCAAGGGCATAAACTGCCGCCAGCGGCGATCGTGCAGGACGCTCTGAATAACCCACAGCGGGCATCGCTGCATTCAGAATGGCGCACGCAAGAATCCGCGAATGTCGGGGTGCCGTCGACCCGTTCCGATGTTGGGAGTTCCGCGGAGTAAAAATTTCGCGCGTGGCCAACCCTCACGCGTTAGTTTCTGTTACGCTTGACGGCTGCCGAGATATGGCACGGCCGAAGAGGGGTAATGGTCACTTTACAGACCTCATCTTTCTCGAACCGCAAGATGAACCGGCTGACGACAGCGCATCGGACGCCTGTGATGTACGATAAACGGTACGTCGCCGCGGAGCCCGGCCTTGTGTCTTGCGGGGCACGCCACCGTAGAGCCGTTTCCACGTGCTTCCCGGTCGAATTTGCACTGACCATATGACGCCGCCAAGCCGATCTCGCCTATTGCGCACCAGCGAGGTGATCGAATGAAACGATGGGGGCTTATCACCGCGGTCGGCGTAGCAGCAGTGCTAATGATTGGAGCCTGGGTGG
>Ga0070734_10001610_pt1 | contig 31722 bp, 33 predicted proteins | sample Coa_R1_8_FD_66444 | JGI IMG/M metagenome (GOLD analysis project Ga0070734, IMG submission 66444) | Surface soil microbial communities from Centralia Pennsylvania, which are recovering from an underground coalmine fire - Coalmine... | ecosystem: Environmental > Terrestrial > Soil > Unclassified ... | reverse complement strand
CGTATTTGTCCTGATTACCTGCCCATTACGCACGCGCGGCGTGCCTTTGGGCGTTATACAATTCTTGCCGCAAAGAGTTTGGGCTTTGCGTTTTGCATTCTTAGATCAGGGGCGGAAAACAAAATGAATATGAATCCTCGCAACGGCTTCGGCCGCGTGCTGGCGCTGGGGCTGTGCATGGCCACGCCGCTTTCCAGTTTTGCCGATTTCAAATACACCGAAACCACACAACTGACGGGCGGGTCGATATTGAGTATGGCGAAATTTGCCGGCGCGTTCAGCCATGACGCGCGGAAGGCCACGGACCCGATTGAGACCACGGTCATGGTGAAGGGAAACCGGATGACGCGCATCTCCCCGGACCACACATCCATCATTGATCTGGATGCGGAAACGTTCACGGAAATTTATCCGGCGAAGAAGCAATATTCGGTGATGACGTTTGCCGAGATGAAGCAGCAGATGGAAGCGGCCATGCAACAGGCTCAGGCGGAGCAGGCGAAGCAGCAGGCGCAGGCTCAAAGCGCAAACGACGGCAAGCCGATGCCGCAGATGAAATTCACGGCGAAGGTGACCAACACGGGCGCGAGCAAACAAGTGGCGGGACTGGACACGAAAGAAGCGATCCTGCGGATGACGATGGATGCGACGGACCAGCAGAGTGGGCAAACCGCGTCCATGGCGATGAACAACGATATGTGGATGGCGCCGGACATTCCGGGCTATGACGAAGTGCGCGAGTTCAACAAACGCTTCGCGGCGAAGATGGGCGATACGTTCAGCGGGGCCATGTCGTCGATGAAGTCGATGATGGCGCAGCAGCCGGGCATACTCTCGGGCATGGGCGACATGATGAAAGAGATGCAAAAGCTGAAAGGGATTCCGGTGTCGCAGGTGATGCGCATGGGCATGGCGCCGAATGGCAAGCCGCTGCCCGCGGCGTCTGAAGCGCCGCTGCGGCAGTCGAATGGACCGAACGCTGGTGACATCGCGAACCAGGCTGCGACTAATGCAGCGAATTCGGCAGCCAATACGGCGACCTCGAATGCAGAGAACTCGGTGGGAAGCCACATGGGAAGTTTTGGCGGAGTGGCGTCGAGCCTGGGCAATCTGGGTGGATTCGGCGGCTTCCACAAGAAGAAGCCGGCGGCGCAACCGGCCGCTACGCCTGCGGCGGGCGCTCCGGCGGATTATTCCGTGATGATGGAATCGACGACGCAGATGACGGGATTTTCGTCGGCTTCGGTGGATGGATCGTCGTTTGCGGTGCCCGCGGGATATGCGAAAGTGGCGGCGAACGATTATCAGAAGAAGCAGTAGAGGGCCGGCGTGCCTATAGAAAACAGCGATTCTGCCGACAGTAATAGCATGATGCTCGCAGAACTTTTGCAAGGCTTGATGAACACTCAAGACGCGTCGATTCTTGGGGTCGAGAAGATTTTTGCAATGGAAGTCAGACTATCTGACGCAAATCAGGTGGAAAGCGCGGAGATTGCAAGTGGGCCCGATGGAGTTGCTTCCATTTATCTCTCCGATAAAGGTTGAGCGGCGTTTGATGTTGCCGTCGTGAAAGGCAAAAGCAGATTCCTACGCGCATCCTCGTCGCTGGTGCGGCTGCGGATGGCTCGGAATGACAAGGTGGTTAGGGCGGAGGATATGGGCGCGGCTTTATTGATGGGTGGAGCGTAAAGCAGATTCCTCAATGCTGAAGCGGGTGGCTGGAGTTGTTTCGCTGCGCGCGAGGTTCCTCGGCTCGCTGGCAAGAACGCGAGCCTTCGGAATGACAACCAATTTATTAGCGGACGTGATGCTCTCCACTGCCGAAGTGGGAATGTATCCATGGATGATTGTCAGATTCCGTTGGCCGATGAGCTTCCAATCGAGACTGAGATTATGAATGCGGCGAACCGTGCGCGAAAATTTCTTGCAGACGAACAATTATTGTGGCTGCTGCAAATCGCCGAGGGTGCTCTGCGCAAGGGATGCTTGGATGAGGAAGCGAAGAATGAGTTGGAGTTGCGCGATGAAGATTTGAAGGAGCTGGGCGAGGCGTTAGAGTTCGCGCTGCATGAAAATGCGGGCGACGGACGCTTCAATGCTTGATGACGGCGTACTGCCCGGGCGCAACGAAACGCAGGAAGCCCAAGTCACGAAGGACTTGCAGCTGCTGCCGAATCTTTGGCCTCACGTGCTGATTATGAGGATGGAGCGCTTGTAGCTGGTCGGCGTAGTCGTAGGCTTCACTCAAACTGAAGTTCTCTTTTCCTATTTCACGAACCATTCTGAGGACGTCGAGCGTCCAGCCGCGGGTTTCTGGGCGGACGCCGGACAGAGCACGCATTTCAGCGAACCTGCTACGGACATCTTTGCTGGGAAGGGCGACGCCGTTGGATACGAGGCTGATGCGGCCGTCGGGGACGATGTTCCCGAGAAGGATGTTGCAGCCAACCCAGCCGGCGCGCCTTGCGCCCGGGCCCAGCGGCTTCCGTTTTTCGATGACGCTTTCGGAGAAGAAAAAGCGCGGCACGAGGAGCAGGTTGCTCACGGCCCAATTGCTTGAATATTGGAGGAAGAGCAAATTCGGCGTCCGGTCTTCGCGGATGGCGCGAATCATGGGCTCATACGCGGCGTCGGTGATTTTGCTGGTGTAGGCGTTCAGGCGGCTCTTGAGTTGATAGGGCTGCGCGCACTTGGGGCAGAAGAAATCCACGGTCGCGGCGTTGGTCTCTGTGCGGCTGAGGGCGTTAGAGGGACATGCGGCGCAGTAGAGTTCGCGGGCGCACCAATCCTCGGTGAGGACGCGAGCGATTTGGGAGCGTGATTTGTAGGCGGCTGCGAGTCCGGGTTCGCATTGGAGATTCATGGGCGGTAACAGTCTATCCGAGGAAGATCGAAGGGATTGTTTGATTTTCGGTGCCCTTTCTTGGCAAGACGTTCGATGGAAAGTAATCGGCGCCCATGCGGGGCGTGGGTTTCCCCTCGAACTTACCCAGGGCTGACGCCCTGGGCTGTATTCTTATGCCCCTTCGGGGCTTGGGTGTGGGCTGAGGCGGATTCGGAATGACAAGGTGTTTGGGTGTGGGGTGGTTTTGTCGAGCTGCGCTCGACTGGGCAGGTGAGGACACCTGCCCCTACGTGAGCAGAGGGGATGCACGCAAGGTTCCTTTAAAAAGCAGATTCCTCACCGCTAAAGCGGATTCGGAATGACAAGGTGGTTGGGGCGTGATGAGGGTGCGGAGCTGATGCGTCCTGTTCTGTTCTGTCAACAACAAAATGCATAGGTCCCCTTCGACTTCGCTCAGGGCAGGCTCTCGTTGGGATTTGTTCGCGCGGCGAACAAATCCGCTGCCTCAGGATGAAACGGTGGTTAGGGTGGAGTGGTTTTGTCGAGCTGCGCTCGACTGGACGGGCGAGGCGCCCGTCCCTACTTGAGCAGGAGATTCACGCAAGGTCCCTCGCCCCGCTGGAGAAAACGCGGGGCGTCGGGATGACAAGTAGTTAGTTAAAACGTACTTTACATGCTGCTGTCTTTTTTCATGCCGTCTTTGGCCATCTTGAGCGAGTTGACGTGTACGGAGCCGGCATCGGCGTTGACATTGGCATGCAGAACGACGTGATGGCCTTCGTGGCCTTTCACGGCGTCGGGATTGTCGATGTTCCAGCTTTTGCCGTCTTTATCTGAGGTGAAGGTTTTGCCGTCATCGCTGATTTTGCCAACGATGTGGGCAGCTTTGGCATTGCTGGCGCTCATGCTGTCATGACTCATGTTGCCCATGTTGTCCTGGGCGATAAGCGTGCCGGATGTGCAAACAAGTGCCGCTGCAAATGTAAGAGCTAAAAGAGTTTTCATGGTGTTCTCCTAAACCCGCTAGATTTTGGCCAGAAAAGGGTCGCAGGTTTAGATGCGGAAGGACGAGGCCCGCGTCTGGAGGTTTGACACTCTGAAGGACATTCAGTGTTATAGTGCGGCGGTTCGTAAAGTAGTGCATTCGGGACAAAACTGCGGAGGAAACCATGGGGATGAGACGAATTTTATACGGCTTTTTGGCACTGGCAATTTTAGTGGGGCAAAGCTTTGCGGCGAATGGCGGGAAAATTCTTTACAGCTTTACGGGCGGGAATGATGGCGGCGATCCGGCGACGAGCCTGGTTTTCGATAGCGCGGGGAATGCCTATGGAACTTCGGTGGTTGGCGGAGATTTCGGCTACGGCGCGGTGTTTGAACTGAAGCGCTCCGGGGGGAAATTTCAGGAAGTGGCGCTCTACAGTTTTACGGGCCTGTCGGATGGGAAGAATCCTTATGGTGGCGTGATTTTTGACGCGGCAGGCAATCTTTACGGAACGACCGTGGCGGGCGGTTCGGGCGGAGCGTGCAGCGGCGATGGATGCGGCGTGGTTTACAAGTTGACACATTCCGGAAATAGCTGGACACAGAGTGTGCTTTATAGCTTCTCCGGCGGCAATGATGGATTTGGGCCGGGTGGAGCATTGGTTTTCGATAAAACGGGCAATTTGTATGGCACGACTCCGGATGGGGGCATACATTCGGCGGGAACGGTTTATGAATTGTCACCCACGCAAGGGGGAGGCTGGACGGAGAAGGTGATCCACGCGTTTACGGGCGGCGATGATGGTTCCACGGGGTCGCTTGGCCAGTTGTTGATTGATGGCGCGGGAAATCTTTATGGAGTGACGGAGCTGGGCGGAAAATTTGGCGCAGGAACGATTTTTAAATTAAGGCTTTCGAACGGCGCGTGGAAGATGAGTACGCTTTATGCCTTCAGCGGAGAGCCGGATGCTGGGTTTCCTTATGGCGGACTCATCGCGGACGCGCAGGGCAATTTATATGGGACTACTTACTATGGCGGACAGAATGGATTGGGCGCGGTGTTTGAATTGAATGCTCATGGGCAAGAGAGTGTGATTTACAGCTTCCAGAGCGGGAATGATGGAAATTCGCCGACGAGCACGCTGATTTTCGACAAAGCGGGAAATTTGTATGGCACGGCTTCTGCGGGTGGGAACGCTGGTTGTGATTGCGGAACGGTGTTTGAACTGAGCCCGTCAAATGGGAGCTGGAGTGAGACGGTGTTGCATCGCTTCGGCAATACTCCGGATGGTGCGAATCCGTATTACGGCATGAGCGCAGATGCGCAGGGGAATTTTTATTCGACGACGGCTGCCGGTGGATTCAGCGGGCAGGGAATTGTATTTGGGTTTAGGCCCTGAAGATTGAGAGATTTGGTGGCGGCGCGTGGACTCGAACCACGGACCTACGGATTATGAGACCGTCGCTCTAGCCACCTGAGCTACGCCGCCATAGTAGAGACAAACCATTATTTTATCAGACGAGAAGTGCTTGTCTGGCTCATACTTCTCCGATGATCTCTCGCGCATCGGAAGCTGCAAACTGCCGGGAATTGATTTAATCTGACAGCCTGGAGGCATGACTATGGAGATCCTCGGCGTATTTTTTCTGCCATTCTTCGGTTTCGGGTTCGTGATGTACTTCATTCCTTCGATTATTGCTCTGGCCAAGAGCAAGCCCAACACACTGACGATTTTTCTGATCAATTTCTTTTTGGGCTGGAGCTTGATTGGGTGGGTTGTCGCACTGGTGATGGCGGTGCGGAATGAAGCGCCTCCGGTGCGGGCCTAACCACACATGAAAACGATTGCCGTGATTCCGGCGCGACTGGCTTCGACGCGGCTGCCCCGAAAAATGTTGCGCGAGATTGGCGGCGAGATGTTGATCTCGCGCGTGTATCGCGCCGTGCGGTCGTCGCCGCATTTAGCCGATGTGATTATCGCGACGGATTCGGATGAAATCATGCAAGTTTGCAAGGCGGAGGGATTTCATGCGCGAATGACTTCCTCTTCGCATCGCAGTGGGACGGAAAGAGTGAATGAGATTGCGCAGAGCGAAACCGCGGATGTGTATCTGAATATTCAGGGAGATGAGCCTCTGACGAGGCCGGAGCACATTGCAGCATTGCTGGAGGTGATGAGCAAGCCGAATGTGCAAGTAGGCACGCTGATGACGAAGGCGGCGGAGGAGGATGTGAATAATCCGAGCGCGGTCAAGGTCGTGACTGATCTAGCGGGGAAGGCTCTGTATTTTTCGCGGGCGACGATTCCGCATGATCGGGATGGAACGAAGCCACGGTACATGAAGCACTTGGGATTTTATGGATATCGCAAAGCTGCGCTCGAAAGATTTTGCGCATGGCCCGAGTCGGCGCTGGAGCGCAGCGAGAGACTAGAGCAGTTGCGGTTTCTGGAAAACGGGGTTGCGATTGATGTAGGTGAGACACCGTTTGATACGGTCGGCGTGGATACAGAAGAGGATGTTAGAAGGGTGGAAAAAATTTTGCGGCAAAGTTCGTGAAAAAGCCCCGCTTCGCTCGACCGGACGGCTGCCCGCGGCTGTCCCCACATGGTTTATCTATACAGTTTTTCCTTCCCAGGCCAAAGCGGCTTCGACGCGGCGCGAAATTGATGGATGCGAGTGAAAGAGAAGTTCGACCAGGCGTGAGGGCGTCCGCTCGGCGAGGTTTTGTCCTGCCAGCTTGTTCATCGAAGAAATAAACGGCTCGATGCTGTTGATGGAAGAGAAGGCGTAGCGGTCGGCTTGGCGCTCGTTGTAGCGCGAGTAGGCGTTGAGCGCGGGCATGAGCAGGAAGCCGAGAACTGTCGCCACGAGCGCGAGCAGGGGCAGGTTGGCGAAGTCGGAGAGCGTTTCAAACATGTGCAGGCGATCCACGGCATAGTGCAGAGCCCAGTTAGCGGCCCAGAAACCAATGAAGGAAGTTAGGGCCTGAACGCCGATGCTCTTCAGAATGTGCTTGTGGACGTGATGGCCGAGTTCGTGGGCGAGTACGGCTTCAATTTCGTCGGGTGAATAATTATCGAGCAGCGTATCGGCGAGAATGATGCGGCGAGTGCTGCCGAGCCCGGTGAGGGCGGCGTTGGCCTTCTTGGTTTTTTCGGAGAGCCGCCAGCGATAGACACCGCGGACGCGGGTTCCAGCGCGCTCGCCCAGAACTATAAGCCGGCGCTTAAGCTCCTCATCATCGAGCGGTTCGAATTTGTAGAAGATAGGGAATAGAACTACTGGGGCGATTTGCGCCATGAGCACAAATAATCCCATGAAGGCGGCCCAGGCGATGAGCCACCAATGCTCAGGAAACTGGCGAAGAATAAAGTAGAGCACTTCGACGGCGACGCCGCCAAGGAGCACTCCGACAAGAAATCCTTTTACCTCGTCGAGGAGCCAGGAACGTAATTTCTGATTGGAAAGCTGGAATTTGTGTTCGAGACGGAATCCGTAAAAGTCGAGACCAAAGCCCAGGATTTTACCGATCAGCAAAAGCATGACCAGATAAAAGAAAACGGCCAGCGAGTAGTTTTGGAAAGCGGCGCGATAGGAAAGGTCACGCAGGGAGCTGGTCCATCCCGTGGCGAGCAAGACGACGAGCAGGGCGAGGCCCAGGACGAAGTCCAGAATGCCCAGCCAGCGCTGGATGCGGTTATAACGGGCTGCGCCCGGTGAATCCGCGGGAGTGGGGGGAGTTCCCATGGTTGCTTTCATTATGACCTAAGGGGCAGCAAAAACGGGAGATTGTGACAAAATCAGAGGTGTATCCAGCGAGTGGCAATTTCCCGAATGAACCCGCAACTTACTATACGTCAAGCAGTTGCCGCCGATGTGCCCGCACTTCGGGCATTGATTGAAATGAGCGTGCGTGAGTTGCAAGCTGGGGATTACACGCCTCTGCAACTTGAGTTGGCGCTGCTTAAGGTTTATGGCGTGGACAGCCAATTGATTGAGGATGGGAGCTATTTTGTGGTGGAGTCAGAGCGTTTGATTGTGGGCTGCGGAGGCTGGAGCAAGCGTAAAACTTTGTACGGCGGAGATGTTTGGGCTGGGCGGGAAGACTCCTTGCTGGATCCGAAGAAAGACGCAGCGAAGATTCGGGCGTTTTTTGTGCATCCGGAGTGGGTAAGGCGGGGGATCGGCGGAATGATTCTGGACGCGTGCGAGAAAGCAGCGATTGAGGCGGGCTTCCGGAGACTAGAGATGGGCGCGACGCTGACGGGTGTTCCGTTTTACCGGATGAGAGGGTATGCCGAGTTGGAGAAGCTGGCTGTACCGCTGGGCGAAGGCGAGGAGTTGCCGATTGTGAGGATGGCAAAAGAAATTTAGCTGCTAGTTAGCTGCGCTCGACCGGGCGGACGAGGCGTCCGCCCCTACGAGTGTTGTTAAGCTTTCACGAATTTTTCTGCGCTGGCGAGAATCTCGCTGACTAATTCTGGCGAAGCGGCTTCGACGTAGATACGCAACAGCGGCTCAGTTCCAGAGGCGCGTAAAAGAACCCATGGTTCGGCGCCGTTGTTCGGTTGCGGTGCGTCAAGATAGAACTTAATTCCATCGAGATTGAATTTCTTTTTCACGGCATATTTGCCGAATTGCGTGGTGGACTCTGCGGCGGCGCGACGAATCGCGTTCTGCTTAATATCGTCGGAGATATGAAGATCGCTACGACCGTAATAGTGCGGGCCAAAGTCGCGTTGCAAATCGGCAACGAGCTGCCCTAACGGCTTTTTCTCTTCGGCCATGACATTGGCGAGGAGAAGCGAATTCAGAATGCCGTCACGTTCGGGGAGGAATCTCCCATAGCCGAGGCCGCCGGATTCCTCTCCGCCGAGGACGATTTCGTGTTCCATCATGAGGTCAGCGATGTATTTGAAGCCGATGGGGCACTCATACAACTTGCGCCCGTTTTTTGCTGCGATGCGATCAATCATGCCGGTGGTATTGAAAGCGCGGACGACTGCGCCCGGCCACTTCTTGCGTTCGACCACCCAGCGCAGAAGAATGGAAATAATTTTGTGGGAATCAACGAAAGCGCCATCTTCGGTGACTGCGCCAATGCGGTCAGCGTCACCGTCGGTGGCGAAACCGGCCTGGCATTTTTCTTTGACGACAGTTTCTTGCAGCAGTGCAATGTGCGGCTGAATCGGCTCAGGATTGATGCCGGGGAATAAGGGATTCATCTCCTGACGTATGGCGACGTGCTGAATATTGTGATCGCGAAAAATCTGCGTGAGCACGCCACGGCCTGCACCATACATGCAATCAATGGCGAACTTGAAATTGGCTTTGGCGATGAGATCGAGATCCGCAAAGCTGCAAATCGCTTTGATGTAAGCCTGCTTCAGATCAACTTCTTCGATGGGTGCAGAATTGCCAGCCGATTTTACGGGGGGATCATCTTTGAGTTCGGCTTCGATAGCTTTCATGATGGCGGGCGTGGCCGATCCGCCGAATTTTCCCTTGAACTTTACGCCATTCCAGTTCCAGGGATTATGGCTGGAGGTGATAACTATTCCGCCCGCTGCGCCCTGACTCTTGACCGCGTAAGAAATGGCCGGCGTGGGCGTAGTATCATTCGTCAGCTTGACGGGAATGCCGCTGGCAGCCAGGACTTCCGCGGCCATGAGAGCGGCGCGTCCGGAGGCAAAGCGCGTGTCGTAGCCGACGATGACGCCGTGTTGGGGGTTCTCATGCTTGTTGACGTATCCGGCGATCGCGGCCGAGACGCGGCGCACGTTGTCAAAAGTGAAGTCTTCAGCGATGATCGCTCGCCATCCGTCGGTGCCGAATTTTATGGGTTGGGCCATGATGAATTTTGTTATACGAGCTTGTGCAGTTTTTTCTCGTCAAGATACTTCACGATTTTCCCTACGTCCTGCGCATGGGCGCGGGTGGTGATGAGCAATGCGTCGCCGGTTTCTACGACGACCAGATCATTCACCCCAACCGCGGCAACGAACTTTCCGGGTGCGTGAATGTAGTTGCCCTGAGCGTTCAAGGTGAAGGTGGCGTCACTGGCGATGACGTTGTCGTGCATCGGGCGAGTCTTGGCGGTGTGATGCTCATGCAACGCAGTCCAGGAGCCGAGATCGTTCCAGCCGAAATCGGCGGGCAGACAATACAGGTTCGATTTGCCTATGCCTTTAGCGGAACGAGGCTCGAGCACAGCGTAGTCCACACTGATGTTTTCGCACTTGGGATAGAGCTTCTTAAAGGTCGCCGCAAATTTCTTTGTGCCGAAGCTGGCCGCGATTTTTTCCAGAATGACGGCAGTGTTGGGCAGATGCTCGCGGAGGGCATTGGCCAGCGTCTTCGCGCTCCACAAAAACATGCCGCTATTCCAAAAATAATTTCCCGCCCGAAGAAAAGCGGCAGCTCGCTCGGCATCAGGCTTCTCGGTGAAGCGGCGGACTGAAAAAGCTTCACCAGAGTTGCTTCCCGGTTCGACTTCGATATAGCCATAGCCGGTTTCCGGGCGATTGGGCTGTATGCCGAGGACAACGATATTTTCACCAGCGGCGGCGATGGCAATGCCTTTGAGCAGCGTTACGCGATAATGTTTGGCGTCGGCAATAACGTGGTCGGAGGGGAATAATCCAATGACGGCGTTCGGGTGAGTGCCTTCGAGCAAGAATGCTGCGAGACCGATGGCAGGAGCGGTGTTGCGCGCAGCTGGTTCTGCCAGAATTTTCTTTTTATCGAGCTTCGGGACTTGCCGAACAATTTCGGCATGAAGGTGCTCGTTGGTGATGACCATGAAATTCTTCGCAGGCGCGAGTGGCAGCAGGCGAGCGACGGTTTGCTGCATCATCGTGTGCTTGCCGTCGAGGGCGAGAAGCTGCTTGGCGCGCTTCTTGCGGCTGAGCGGCCAGAAGCGCGTGCCACGGCCTCCGGCGAGAATGACAGGATGGAATTCGGGTTTGGACATTGATTTCTATTAAATCACGCGGCTTCCCATTAAAGCAGATCCCTATACCATTCAAATTCAGGTGATCGGCCGCCGCTCCTCGCAAGGTTCCTCGCCCCGCTGGGAAAACGCGGGACTCGGAATGACAAGAGCAACTTCTATTGATGCTGGTCAACGTCGAAAGTGGTCCTCACCGCTAAAGCAGGTTCGGAATGGCAAGGTTGCAGGGCTACATGCGGGTCGCGGGTTCGGTAAGCGGTATGCCTGGAACGTAGGCTTTCAAAACTTCTACGATCCACTGCGGGCGAACTGAAAATTCTTTTAACGACGCAGGAATGACGACGGCGTCGCCCTTGGTCAAAGTGACTGGCTCGGCATCGGGAGATTCGATGAGAGCACAGCCTTCAACGGCGACGAGAATTTGTGCAGACGATTTGCCGGAATCGTCGTGCGTATTAAACCGCTGCGAATCCTTCATCTCGAACATATCTACTGCAAAATACGGCGCGACAATGAGTACAGAACGACGATTGCGGCCGTCTTCTTTTGGCGCAGGGCGAAGCACTTTGCCCGAAGCGACTTTTTCTTTGATGGCGGCAATGCCCTTTTCCAAATGAAGCTCGCGGGGGCGGCCATAGTCATAGAGACGGTAAGTTGTGTCTGATTGTTGCTGAGTCTCGACGATGACCGAACCAGGGCCAAGCGTGTGTACCGTACCGCCGGCTACGTAAATCATTTCACCTTGAAAGACGTTAATCCAGTTGAGCAATTCTTCAGCACGATTTTCTTTGATGGATTGCGCAAATTGCTCGCGAGTGACGCCCGCTTTGAGTCCAAGGCCAATCTGCGCGCCCGGCTTGGCATGAGCTACATACCAACACTCGGTTTTGCCGCAAGGCTCACCTACAGCTTTCGCGCCAGCATCATCGGGATGCACCTGGACAGACAACTTCTCAGCAGGAAAGAGAAACTTGAGTAGCAAAGGAAAACGATGGGGATCAGCTGGAGCATTGCCAACAAGCTCCGGACCCAACTCTTTGCTTAGTTCTGCGAGCGAACGGCCTTTGAGCGCGCCATTTGCAACTCTGCTGTTGTCCCCGGTCAGCCAGGATTCGCCGATTTTCTGATCGAAATGATGATTGGGATAAATGGGCGCGAGGTCTGTCGTCCCCCAAGGGCGGGGATCGAACATCGGCGACATGAGCAACGGATAAAGTTTAGGCATTTTGCTGGACAGCCAAGGGCAGCTGTCCCCACACAAGCAGGTTTAACTTACAAGCTCGTCAGAAATTTCTTCATCCGCTCCAGACCACGGTCGAGTTCTTTGATTGAAGTCGCATACGAGACGCGGATGTGCTCGTGCGTTCCGAAGCCCTCACCGGGGACGGTTGCGACGTGGGCTTCGCGCAGCAATTTTCCAGCGAGGTCAGAGGCCGTTTTCACACCGCCGCGACCGAGAAAAGCGGAGATATTGGGATAGGCGTAGAACGCGCCTTCGGGCAGTGTGCATTTCACATCGGGAATCGCGCGCAGGCCGGTGACGACGTGATCGCGGAGCTGAATGTATTCCTTTCGCATGTCCGCGACGCATTGCTGCGGACCACTTAGCGCCGCGACTGCGGCTTTTTGCACGATCGAAGTCGGGTTTGACGTGGATTGGCTTTGCAACTTCTGCATCGCACTAGTGACCGCAGCCGGAGCGAGCGCGTAGCCGAGACGCCATCCCGTCATCGCGTAGGTCTTCGAGAGCGAACCCAAAATCACCATGTGCTCTCGATATTCGTTAAGCGAGCCGACGGAAAATTGCTGGCCGGTGTAATTGAGATAGACATAACACTCGTCGGACAGCACCCAAATGCCGCGCTGGGCAGCCAGTTTGACGACAGCGTTGAGATCAGCAGGCGTCATCACTGCACCGGAAGGATTCGAAGGCGAATTGAGAATGATCACTTTCGTCCGCGGCGTGATCAAGCGTTCGATCATGGAAGCCGTGATGCGGAAATCTTGAGATTCCTCAGTTTCAAGCAGAACGCAGTTTCCACCCGCATAGCGCACGATGTCTTTGAACGACACCCAGTAGGGAACGGGCAGGATGACTTCATCGCCGTGGTCCACCAAAACTTGAACCGCATTGAAAAGTGCGTGCTTCCCGCCGACCGATGCAATGACTTCTTCGCGGCGGTAAGTAGAGCCGAAATCTTCGGCGTGCCGTTTGGCGATGGCGTCGCGCAACTCCATCGTTCCGCCGACTGCCGTGTACTTCGTAAAATTGGCGTTAATCGCCGCGATGGCCGCGTCTTTGATGTGCTGGGGTGTGGAGAAGTGGGGCTCACCCGCGCCGAAGTCCACAACGTCAATCCCCTGCTGGCGCAGCTTGTCAGCCTCGGCCACAACGGCCATGGTCGCGCTGGGCTCAATACGGTTGATGCGGTCGGTAAGTTTGACGGCGGGAATGGCTTCGGTCACTGGAGTCATTTTCTTTTTCCTGTTCTTTTTTCGTACTTGCTCGCGTTCTTGCCCGTGCGAGGGGATCTGGCGTTTCTCAATTTAATTGCAGGGTCAAGCTTTTCCTTAAGGCGCTGCTCCACCATGGGGGGAACCAATCCCTGAATCGATCCACCGAGCTGGGCGACTTCGCGCACCAGCCGGGAACTGAGATAAGAATACCGCTCCGCGGGCATCATGAAAACAGTTTCCAATTCAGGATGCATTTTGCGGTTCATAAGCGCCATTTGCAGTTCATATTCGTAGTCGCTGATGGCGCGTATCCCGCGCAAAATCGCAGTCGCTTTAACAGTGAGAGCATAGTCAACGGTTAGGCCATCAAAGGTTTCGACGCGAACGTTAGGAAAATCGGCAGTCATGGATTCGAGCATCAATTTACGTTCGGCGAGACTGAACAGAGGATGCTTCTCGGGATTTCGCAGAATCGCGACAATAAGTTCGTCAAAAATATTTGCGCCGCGCTCGATTAAGTCCAAATGCCCGTTGGTTGGAGGGTCGAACGAACCGGGATAAATGGCGACAATTCTTTTCAAAGGGCCTCGAGAGATTGAGAAACCCTGATTTTATGAGGTTAGAAAGCGGATGGCAACAGCGCCATCCGCTGGTGAGAAATTTATTTGGATCCAGCGGCCTCTTTTTGATATGAGCTGGAAAGCGTGCCCTTGGATTTTGCGATCGGCAGCATGGTCGGATAGAACTGAACGAAAGTTGTATCTACTGCGCCGTTTGCCGAGTGACAGCTGTAGCACTGCGCCTTCACCGGGACCATTTCGGCAGTTTTGTTGTCGTCGAAACCGAAAAACGCCCATTTGCCGGGAAATCGAGCTTCATCTTTTACATGGACTTCGAGGCCCATGCGCTCCGTCCCCTGATAGTTGCCTTTCTGATTGATCGAGCCTTTGCCTTCCGCGCCGCGGACTTCGAGGACGAGCATGGTTTTATCGGGCCATGTGCCGTTTTCGACGAAATACTTGTACGACTCCGGATTGACGAAGACATTGTCGAACATGTGATGGTCCATGCCTTGCATCGCTGGGCTGTAGCTCATGTCAAATCCGGTGCTGAGGTAAACCCATTCGCGATAGTTCTCCGGCAATTTCAGTTGCCCATTGGCGGTGTACTCAGGGCCGGAAGATGGCGCGGGAGTGGGAAACGGTACGAAGGAAAATAGCGTCACGAGAAAAAGCAGGAAGATTTTTGTGTGCGTCAGCATGCAGGCAGTATCGGACGATGTGGAAGTAAAGGCGAGGCCGCTGGCTGCAAGGAGCCGTCGATTCGCTGCTTTTTTGGTTTTTTAAGCTGCTCGTGGGCTAGGATTTCTTCATGGCGTTGATCATGGGGAAGCCTAATTGGCGACGATGGCTGTGGATCGCTGGCATCTGGTTTGCAGTCGGCCTGTTCGCGGCCACGCAGACAGTCTTCACCATGCGTTCCATTGGCATGCACCACGCGTGGACGCGATTGTTTTTCGCCTTGCTGATGGGATGGCTGCCCCTCATGTTCTTCACGCCCGCGGCGTTGCATTTGGAAAGACTCCATCCGCCGACGCAGTGGAAGACGAGTTTGTTCTGGCTGGTTCATCTGCCCGCATGTCTGGGCATCTGCTGGCTCGCGACAGCGTGGAACTCTGGCCTTGAGAAATGGCTTAATCCCTGGGCGCCGGATTACAACGCTGGTGAATTCTTTCGTTTGTGGCAGACGAAATTCGAGAATAATCTGCTTGCCTATTTCGTTCTTTACTCATCCATTCTAGCGATCGGTTACGGCATTGCCTCGCGGGAGCGGTTGGTGCGGAAGGAAATGGAATCGGCGCAACTCAATGAGCAGCTGTCGAAAGCACGGCTGCATGCGTTGCGCCAGCAGATTGAGCCGCATTTTTTATTCAATACGCTGAACGCGATTGCAGGGCTGGTCCGCGAGCAGCGCAACGATACTGCCATAAACATGATTGCAGGGCTGAGCAATTTTCTACGCCGGGTCATGCAGGATTCTGGCAGGCATGAAGTCACGCTGGGCGAGGAGATGGAATTTTTGCGCGAGTATCTCGACATTCAGAAAGTACGATTTGCCGAAAGGCTTGAAGTGAGTATGGATGTTCCCGAGGAGTTATTTCCGGCGCAAGTGCCGAGCTTGTTGTTGCAGCCCATTGTAGAAAATGCCGTGAAACATGGCATCGGCAAGCGGGCACAAGGCGGGGAGATTCTCATTTCGGCGCATCGTCTGAATGGCACACTGCGCATCGGCGTCTATAACGATGGGCCGGGTTTGCCACCGGATTGGGCGGAAGCATCACAGGGAATTGGAATTTCCAATCTGCGAACGCGATTGCAAAGTTTATACGGCAACGAGTTTCAGTTTGAGATGCGAAATCATCAACCCAGTGGCGTGGAAGCAGTGATTGCGCTGCCGTACATCGCAACGAAAAGCAAAGGGCAGTCGTGAGTGAGGCGCACAAAATCCGAACGGTCATTGTGGATGATGAACCGCTGGCTCGCAGCAATGTCGCGGTGATGCTCCGCAAAGATCCAGTAGTCGAGATTGTGAGTGAGTGTGGCTCTGGCAAAGAAGCCGTAGCGGAAATTCGGACGTTGAAACCCGAATTAGTTTTTCTCGATGTGCAGATGCCGGAGTTCGATGGATTCGATGTCTTAGAGGCGCTGGGCAAGGATTTGCCCGCGGTTGTGGTGTTCGTGACGGCATACGACGACTATGCGGTGCGCGCTTTTGAGGCGGGAGCGCTCGATTATCTTCTAAAGCCATTTGACAATGCGCGCTTCGAAACGGCATTAGCGCGCGCAAAAGATCGGATTGCACAAAGGAGGATTGCGCCGCGAGGTGCGAACCGCATCGCCATTAAAGATAAGGGGCAGATTCTCTTTCTGGATATCGCGGATATTGATTGGATTGAGGCGGCGGACTATTACGCCTGTCTGCATGTGGGCCAAAAATCTTACTTATTGCGTAGGAGCATGGCGGAATTGGAGCAGGAATTCGATGCGAACATCTTTTGCCGCATTCATCGGTCGGCCATTGTGAATCTCGAGCGCGTTCAGGCGCTTGCGCTCAATGCAGATGGAGAAAATGAAGTCGTATTGAATAATGGCGCCAAGCTACCCTTAAGCCGGCGCCATCGGAAAGACGTGCAAGCGCGTTTGATTGTGCCGCAAAATTCCCACTGATTTCTAGCGTTTCACTGCACTCTTTGCGTCGGTTCCAGTCGGCATAGTGGCCACGCGAGGAGCGGAATTCGGGGCGGGCATAGGAACAGGTTGTGCGACTGCTGGCGCAGGGCCTTGTGTTAGCCCCAATTGCTTGCGAACTCTGGCATCGAGCTTGGCCAGAATGTCTTTATTCTCTTTCATGAACTGGCGGGCATTCTCGCGGCCCTGGCCAATGCGTTCACCTTCATAGCTGTACCATGCGCCAGACTTTTCCACGATGTTGTTAGCCACAGCGATATCGAGCAAATCGCCTTCGCGAGAAATGCCCTCGCCATAAAGAATGTCGAATTCGGCTTCGCGGAACGGCGCTGCGACCTTGTTTTTGACCACTTTCACTTTCGTGCGCGAACCGATAACGGCATCGCCTTCTTTTATCGCAGCAATCCGGCGAATATCCACACGAACTGAAGAATAGAACTTCAACGCGCGGCCACCGGTGGTGGTTTCCGGGTTGCCGAACATGACTCCGATTTTTTCGCGAATCTGGTTAATGAAGATGAGACAGGTGCGGGATTTGGAAACTGTTCCCGTTAATTTACGCAGGGCCTGCGACATAAGACGCGCCTGCAATCCCATGTGGCTGTCGCCCATTTCACCATCGAGTTCGGCTTTGGGGACAAGAGCGGCCACGGAGTCCACCACCAAAACGTCAATCGCGCCGGAACGCACCAGCGCTTCCGTAATTTCGAGGGCCTGCTCGCCATAATCGGGTTGGGAAACGAGAAGATTGTCCACATCCACGCCAAGCTTCTTGGCGTAGCCGGGATCGAGCGCGTGTTCTGCGTCAACGAACGCAGCCATGCCGCCCATTTTCTGGGCTTCGGCGATAACTTGCAGTGTGATGGTGGTTTTGCCGGAGGACTCGGGCCCGAAGACTTCAATCACTCGGCCGCGGGGAAATCCGCCCACACCCAGCGCCGCATCGAAAGAAATCGCGCCCGTGGGAATCACGGCAATGGGGACAATGGCTTCTTTCGAGCCCAGCCGCATGATGGAGCCCTTGCCGAACTGTTTTTCAATCTGGGCAAATGCCAAATCAATCGCTTTGCTGCGCTCGTCCGCCATAAGTCTTTTCTCCGTGAAAATTAATAATTTCCTGATTGATGCGGATTATACATAGATTGATGAGCGAAGAAAAGGCGAATTACCCGAGAACTACAAAATATTTGTGGGAAAAGTGCCGAAATGGGAAACGTAGCGCTGAAGATCCTCGGGACAATGTGTATGTCAATCCCTTAGAAGCCTGTGCCCCAACAGGCAACGGAATCGTGTTTTCGATACTCAAAGCCATACGCAGCAAATAAGTCACCAATGAGCTCCAATTCAATGAATCGGAAAATCCTCGCCACTTTCATTTCAATGATTCTCTTTATGCCGGTCTTTTGCGGATTTTCAGCGCAAGCACAAACCTTTACAACGCTATACACCTTTACCGGTGTTCCAGATGGCTCGTATCCCACGGGAACCTTGGTCCGCGACAACAGCGGAAATCTTTACGGGACCACGCAAGGTGGAGGGAATTCTTCCTGTTTCAATGAGTTCATATACGGGTGCGGCACCATTTTTAGGGTTTCATCCAGCGGCAAAGAGACTATCCTGCACACGTTTACAAACACTCCTGATGGCGGCGGCCCCGTATCAGGAATGATTCTGGATAGCTCGGGAAATCTATACGGGACCACGAACTACGGCGGCACTGGACAAGCGGGAACGATTTTTAAGATTGATGCCGCCGGGAATTACAGTGTTCTTTATAACTTCCAGAGCAACGGCAACCAAGGCCAATACCCAATCGGGCCGCTGATTCGCGATTCGAGCGGCAATCTGTACGGCACAACTTCGGGAATCGGCGGGTCTGGTTGCGGATGCGGGAACGTATTCAAGCTCGATACTGCAGGAAATTTAACGGTGCTTTACACCATGACAGGGTTCTATGATGACGGTAGCCAGCCACTCGGTCAGCTGTCGCGCGACGCTGCCGGAGATTTATATGGGACCGATAGCGCTGGCGGCGACGGCTTCGGAATCATCTTCCGAATTGACTCAAAAGGATCAGAGCACATCCTTTATAGCTTCAAGAACTTGTCTGATGGAGAGAATCCCTGGTCAGGCTTGTCACTGAATGCGCAAAAGAAAAGCGCGATCGGCACCACATACTCCGGCGGAAAGAACCGAGCCGGAACCGTTTATCGCGTAACCATCGGTGGTGCCCTAACTCCCTTGTATTCGTTCAGCGGCGGAAGTGACGGCGGGAACCCGGCCTACGGAACTCTCATCCAGGACAACGCCGGCAATCTCTACGGAACTGCTTCGCAAGGCGGCATTCAAAACAATAATTGCCAGGGCTCTTCCTGCGGCGTGGTGTTCGAGCTCTCGCCCAATGGTTCTGGCGGATATGTCGAAACAATTCTGCATAGTTTTACGGGCGGGACAGACGGGTCGAATCCGATCGGCGGACTCATCATGGATTCAGCTGGAAATCTGTATGGAACTGCCGCTAGCGGGGGGCCGAACGCGAGTGGAACGGTCTTCGAGATTACACCGTAAGATTTATAAGATTTTTCAGGAGCAAGTATGTCGGGAAAGAAATTTGTGCAAGTTCTTGTCTTAATTGGCCTCGCGTCGTGGGCACAAGCCCAGACTTTCAAGATCATTCATCAGTTCGATCATGCCAACGGCTCTTATGCCCAGGGAAGCTTGACCTATTCCGCCGCGGGTACATTCATGGGCATGACGAGCCATGGCGGGGTTGCGGCTAATAACGGAACAATATTTAGACTCACGACGACCGGACACGAAACAGTTCTACATAATTTTTCGGGTAAGGATGGGGCTTACCCGTATCTCGGAAGTTTGATTAAGGATGCCGCTGGCAATTTCTACGGCACCACCTGGTACGGCGGGGATCTTTCATGTGAAGGCGGCGAAGGGTGTGGCACGGTATTTAAAGTGGACCCGAGCGGCAATGAAACGGTTCTGCATAATTTCGAAGCGCAGAATGATGGTCAATTCCCTCTTTCCACCCTCGTCCTTGATCCTTCCGGCAATCTTTACGGCACGACCAGCAGCGGGTTTGGCTATGGCCCGAATGGCCTCATATTCGCAGTGAATTCCACGACTGGCGCCGAGAGTGTGATCTATCAATTCGGGGGCGCGCCGGATGGAAGCTATCCCGAGGCGGGGATGGTGCGAGACTCCAGCGGGAATCTTTACGGGACGACCGCATTCGGAGGATCTGGAGCCGGTTGTGGCGCTGACGGTTGTGGCACGGTATTTGAATTGTCGCCCAGCGGCAATGGTTGGAAAGAGACTATTCTTTACAGTTTTCAGGGTGGAAATGACGGAGAACTTCCGGAAGCGCTGATTCGTGATGCGGCGGGTAATTTGTACGGTGCAACCAATGTAGGCGGAGGATCTTCTTGCTACAACGGCGCAGGCTGCGGAACGGTCTTCAAACTGAGTCCAAATTCAAATGGAAGTTGGACCGAAACTGTCCTTTACCGCTTCACGGGCTTTCCCGGAAATGATGGAGCATACCCTTACGGTCAGTTAGTCCAGGACGAGGCGGGCAATTTGTACGGCACTACTTACCTGGGAGGAGGGTCGAACGCTTGCCAGGGTGTTATCCCCAATGGATGCGGTACTGTATTTAAAATTGATTCGACCGGAAAGGAAACCATACTGCATAAGTTCCGCTTGACTGACGGGGCATATCCTTATGCAGGTTTAACTTTGGATCCAAGCACTTCGACACTTTATGGAATTACAGCTTCGGGCGGGGGGCCCGGGCAAGGCGTTGTCTTCACGATTAGCCGCTGAACACACTCATTGCCGAGACGAATGTATCACTGCAGTTCCAATGGGCGATTGAACTGCCTTTACTTGCTGGGCAAGCGCGGTTTTTTTCGGCGTTCGATTCGTGGCTTCTCGGTCGTCGATTCCGAGTCGGCTTGGACAACCACATCCACTTCTGCGCCTGCTTTGAGTGCGACCTCTTTGCCATTTTCATCATGCAAAGTATTTTCGATCCGGATTTCCCGGTAGAGATTGTCCGCACGTTCCACTGAAACCTGCGCCTTTTCGGGTTCACCCGGATAGGGGCTCTTGATGAGCTTCTCGACTTTACCCGGCAATGTTACTGCAGCCTTGCCGGATGCATCGGATTTTTCGTTCATCAGAATCGCTTCTCCTCTCATTTTTGGGATAGCTGACCATCACCAATTTGCGCATCCGAAGTACATCTTTGCGGATTGTCATTCGCAACTCCCGCAGGATTCTCTTCCACGATGCGCTATCTTCAGCCTCGATTGCTTCATGACACAGTTTGAGTACGAACTCCTCGTGTGTGGGCATGACTTTCCGTCCTAAAAGAATGACGATTGGATGCGTAAAAACGCAAAACGTTATCTACAGAGAATTACTGAGAATTGGCGCATTCGGGCTGTGTGTCGCGTATAAATCAGATGTCGGCGGCGTTTTATTCTTTCGCGCTTTCGGTCTTGCCCTTCGAGCTACGGGAATCTTTCTTCTTCTGTTTCTTGACTTTCTTCGGCTTCGGCTTTGTTGCAGATTTCTCCGCATCCTGCTTTTGCTGTGCCTGTTGTTGCCGCTGGGCCTGATTTTGCATTTGTGTCCAGAGCGGTTGCTGGCCGGGTGAGCCAGGGGCAATAAAAGCGGCTATCAACAGCGAAAGCAAAATCTGCGCGGAGGCCGAAGGCGGACGCATGCGAACTTCCTTAACCGAAATATAGCATTGCCGCGACCGCAATGGCAGAAACGATGGCCCGGCCCTGATCGCGTGTCTCCTATTTCTGGGCGGATAGCCCCGCCGTGCCTCCAAACAATGTCGCCGTTCTTGTATTCGTAGGCGTAATGCTCACGCGTTTGAGCGCGCTGTCGTCTTGCAATAGAACCAAAAGGTTGTTATCGGTGCCGGGTTGCCAGGTTTCTTTGGTGAAACCGGACGTACTCATGGGGAAGCCTTCAATAACCGCTTTCCCATCGGCAAAGACCCGCACCATCCCCTGATTCATGTTTCTGGTCCAAAAGAGATGGTTGCCATCGCTCGAAAAAGTCAGATTGGCATAGTAACCCGACGGCCCGAGGCGAACTGCCTTGTCATCCAGACAAACATAGAGGTCATTCCCTGCCGCCGGATTTGTCGAGCGGCATAGATAAGCAATGTGTTTGCTGTCAGCGCTCCAGATATAAGGGCGCGTGTTGAGGTTTGTCAGGGTTCCGTTATTGATTGGCGAGTAGGCAGTCTGGGCAACACCGTCCACATAAAGGACCGGACCGTTGCGATCGCGCATTACAAAGGCATAATGCGAGGCGTCAGGACTGAAGCTTAAAGTGGTTGCTTGACCTGCGCGGGGATCCACATTGGGAAATTTAAGAATTTGACCGTCCATGGTGACGAATGCCATTCCAGTGGTCGCGACGTGGCCGCCGATGGGAGCAAATATAGTTTCGGTCCACCCCGGAAGTCGTTCCGATTCCTGCCCGCCGAAGACAAGATACCTGGCCCCGGTGCTCGTGTCATAGGACTGATAGAAAAGCTTGGAAGAGTCCGCCGTGTAAGCCAGACTCGTCACCGTGGGATACTCCAGACCTTTCTTGCCATCCGAAATGACATATTCCCGGTGATTCGCGTTTTGATAATGCGCAGCATAATGCTTGCCGTCGGGACTGATAGTGACGCCGCTGATGTTGCCGGCGACCTCGCTACCGGGCACTTCTTTGCCACCAACCACAAGAAACTGCACCGGCGGGTTGACGTGTAGCCGCGACACCACAGCAACGACCATATTGCCTACGGGCGGGATAAACAGCCGCGCATAGTCCACACGCATGAAGGGCTTGCCATCGAGCAAGAATTCCTGCACTGAGCCGATTCTTGGATCGGGAACTCGTACCGTTCTCATCGTGTATAGGTGTTGGCTGTCTGCACTCCATTGCGGCGATCCGGAGTCATAAGGGGCCGGCTTGCCGTCAATCCACAATTTTCCAGGCTCAGCATTACGGGGATCGGGATTGCTGACGAAATAGGCAACATGATTTCCGTCTGGGCTGAAGGCATAATTGCGGAGGTCGCCGTCGGCCCCAAGCGGAGTTGCCTTTCCATCAAAGACGAAACGATTGCTGGTATGGCTTGCGTCAACGCTTACGCTGCTGGTGTAGAACACATGCTGGCTGTTCGGGGTAAATCCGAGGCGGCAGCTGTCTCCGTTCATAAATCCGTTGACAGTCTCGGAGCTGCGCACAAGCTCTTTGCCGTCAACCATGACAACCCATTGATTTCCTTGTTGGCCGCAATAGGCGTAGCGGGTTCCATCTGGGCTGAAAACCACCGGATGTCCTCCTCCGCCTTCCATGAATAACTGGTCAAACTTCGGCCCCGCAACACCGTCATAGATAATTACGGCGCGGCTGCCGGCATGCGACACCGTTGCCACGTGGATGCCGTTCGGGCTGACCGCGACGGCAGCGCCTTGTTCGAACGGGGCCATGACGACTGGATCAATCTTTGTCCCAGCCGGGGGAGTGAACGGGCCGGTGTCGTCGCCTTGAGCGTTGCCCTGTGAGGGCTTCTGGCCCGGCTTCTGCGCTACCTGCGGCGCGGACTTCTGCTGGGGCTGGCTCTGCTGTTGGGCCTTTTGCGCCTGCGCCTTGATTTTGTCCCAAACGCTCTGCGCGTTGGCGGCTGAGGGAAAAGCGCCGACGATGAGTACGAGTATCACAACCAGGCCTTCAACTTGCCCTCTGCCGCAGCAACTGTTTCGCATGGTTTTCTCCAACCGCCTGAAATTGATCGCGCAACACCAACAAAGCGAAAACTAAGCCGGGAATCGCGAAGGCCCCGCTATATCACATTGCGTAAATACGAAGGGAAAACCGTCACGGAGGCAATATTTTCCGGCCGTACGGGGATTCCAGGAGCATTGTTTTCGGGGAAGGTCTGGGTCTACGAGTGGCCGCCGCCTCCCAAAATTCCACCCGTGGTAAAATCAGGCACTCGTAGTGCTATTGAATCGCGAAACGTCCTGCGATTTTCCACGCAAACTAAGAACGGGTTGAAACCATTGCCGCAAAAATCTTCAAAGAATCCGAGCATCACCTACGCCGACGCCGGGGTGGATATTGACCGCGGCAACAAGACCAAGAAGCGCATTAAATATCTTGCGCACAAGACCTTTACCAAGGGTGTGCTGAGCGAAATCGGCGGGTTCGGCGGCCTATTTGCCATCGACAAAACCAAGTATCAGGATCCTGTGCTGGTCTCCAGCGTGGATGGTGTGGGCACCAAACTCAAAGTCGCGTTTGAGATGAAGCTGCATTCCACCATCGGCGCCGATCTGGTGAACCACTGCGTCAACGACATCGCGGTACAAGGTGCCGCGCCCATGTTCTTTATGGATTATCTGGCCACGGGCAAGCTCGAACCGGCCGTTGCCGAACAGATCGTCGAAGGCCTTGCCGACGCCTGCAAGCACAATGGATGCGCCCTGATTGGCGGCGAAACCGCCGAGATGCCGGGGTTTTATCCTGAAGGCGAGTACGACCTGGCGGGCTTTATTCTCGGCGTGGTCGAACGCGAAAAGATCATTACCGGGAAAAATGTCCAGATTGGCGACGTGATTCTGGGGCTTGCGTCCAACGGCCTCCACACCAACGGATATTCACTGGCCCGCAAACTATTATTTGAAGTTGCCGGTTACACGCCGGATTCGTATGTGAACGAGTTGAAGGGCAAAGTTGGCAATGAGTTGATGCGTACACACAAGAGCTATTGGCCGGCCATCAAGCGGCTGGTGGATGCAGACTGCGTGTCCGCCCTCGCCCATATCACCGGCGGCGGTATCACCGAGAATTTACCCCGCGTTCTGCCAAAGGGCGTGGCGGCTTCCATCGAATTGGGCACATGGCCAGTGCAGCCGATTTTTGAGCACTTACAGCAACTGGGGAATGTTCCTCAGGATGAAATGCTGCGAACTTTCAACATGGGCATCGGCATGTTGCTCGTGGTTCCCACCGAGAAGTTCAAAAAAGCTCAGACGCTCTTGGATCGCGCCGGAGAAAAATCCTTCACTGTCGGCAGAATCGTGAAGGGCGACAGAAAAGTGATGTACACATAGAGCGAATACAGCAAAGCATCCGCCTTATCTAAGCTATTCCTAATCTTCTTGCGTCTTTTCTAGTTAACTGAACGCTAAGTATCGAAGCACTGGCTTTTCGGTTCAGCTCGGAAAGGGCTTCGTCGACCGAGCTTCGCGAAATATACAAGTCGTTTTCTAGAAAATGCCGCAGCTGTTCCGGGTTTGTGAAACGTCTGGAAGGAACTGCTCCCCCAGTTCCCGTGTATGGTGCGAAGATCACCGAATAGCGACTGTTACTGGGAGCTTTGCTGTACTGAACAATATGGACCGCACCTTCAGTAATACCTCTTAAGTCTCTCTCGAGAGCTTTGACGCTCGGATCTTCGGGGCTCTTGAGAAAAACGCGACGGATTGGAACATCTTGATAGATACCAGCTTCCTGCAGTACTTCGATGACTCGTGCGTAGGCCTGACGTGGACCCTTGGTGTCGTACCAAGGAGTTGCTATTACCAACTGCCACTCATCAAGTTGAGGGACGTAGTTCAACTGACACAGAGTCACTGGGACTTTTGCCAGGCTAAGAGCCGATAGTACTGAACCTTCCATTTCAAGATCGCTTTTTACCAGTGTTGCCTTATCCACGTCAGCACTCCATCCTGACCTGTAATAGCCGCATGCAGGTCTTTACCTCTCAGGCCGGAAGTTCTATATCTAGCTTGCTCGGTCCAACCCTTAACAACGCCCCAATTTGCCGCTAGCCTAGTATTAGTTTGCATATCATTCTCGAGCTTTGTGTCGAGTTCTGCAATTTGAAGCAGATTGGTCAAGTTGTGCTCGTATAACTTCTGCACGTACTTGACCTTTGGAGGGAATTCGTGTCGCCTTGTTTGCTTTGCGATACATGCCTTAAGGGCACACTCGACTGCATATCCGCCGAGATAATATGCACCAATTTGGTTTCTGCTTCTTACCAAGGCACCCGCTTCTTTGGATCGCAATTCAGCTAAACGCTGAAAATCCTTGCGAGTTAGCGGAAGATCTCTCATCCAAGTACGAATAAGTAAAATAAATCGTGAGCTTTCAGATTATAGACTTCTGAGTTTGGTGGCCGGGTGAATTCGCTACCTCTTTAGCAAATCTACTGGCTCTCTCACATCCGTCACCCGGAAATACTTCGCGATCACAGGATATTTCTTTGCCACAGCCTCATACATCGCATACGCAACATTGCGATAAGAAAAGTGCCCCGCGGGCCCGCTGCGTAGTTCGGAGATGTAAAGCGCCTCGGCGAAGTCCATTTTGAAGAGCGTTCTCTTGCGAAAGCCAAGGGGAATGGCGTAATGCGCCTCTTCTTCGGCTTCAACACCCCCAGATTTCCCCAATCGCTCTACGGCATTCGCGGTGCGCTGCATCGTGCTTTCATAATTTGTACGCGCACCAGCGGCTTCGAGCTCTTCGGGAACGTCATAGCCGTGCTTGGTAGTGAATTCCTGCTCAATCTGTACGCAGCGGCGATGACGGTGCATGTCGCGGAAGCCGCCAATATCCATGAGGATGTCGAAGCGGAATTGCTGGCCCGCATGAAACGCTCGCAACAGTTCGTCATGTTTGCCGCGATGGCGCAGGCCGAGATCAATAATTTCGCGGCGGAGCGCGTCTCCTGCTGCGCGCATCGTCTCTCGAATTTGCCGATAGGAATAATGCGAATGCTGATAGATCAACGTCGTCGCAAGTTCAACTTCCAAATCGTCTTGATCAAGCAGATCAACAGCCGGAGCAGAATCTATCGCCGCGTTTTTCATGAATTCGGCAGCTGCCTGCCGCAACTCGCGCCGCGTTTCGATTTCATAGCCATTCGGGTCGGCATATTTCACCAGGGTTGGTGCAACCCGGACTTCGCGAAGCAATTCCTGTTCTGCTCGCACGGCCAATTCCGGCGAAATCGCGCGAATCTCTCCCACCAACTTCGTCAGCGACTCGCGATTCACGTTGTATGCGGGATCGAGTGCTGCCGCTTTGAGCAACTCTCCGAGGTGCCGGACTTCTTTATGGGTGTGCGAAAGCAATCGCGCAATCTGCGTTTCCAAAGTTCGCGCATTGACGATCTGCCCCAGGGAGGTATTCGCCGACAAAGGCAGCAGATAGCGCGAAAAATCAAAGGCCCGCGCCCGCAGTGTGCGCTCGTAGGCGTCCTGCTTCATTTCCTCCGGCTTCGGAGTGATGCTGGCCAGATACACAAACATCTTTTCCGAAAGCGCTTCGTATTCTGCGAATAATCCAGAAATCGTTTCACGATAGAGCTTCTGAGCCTCTGTATCCCCGCCAAATTCGGGCGTGTAATACCCGCTCTTCTTGAAATCCTGATAGCGGGTCGAGCGTTCCTGGCCATCCCAGCGGGTTTCGTCAGCTACCGCAATTGCGGCCAAGATGGAAAGCTTCTCGACGGCCATAGCGATGTGCGCCAGGTCGGCAATGGACCGGTGACCATACTGAAAATAAAAAGTGTTGAGAAATTTCTCGGCTTTCTGCGAGCTGATTTCTTTCAACGACTCTTTCATCGAGAGTGCCGAGCGCGAATATTTCGCCATCGCGTATGCCTGAACTTCCGGCTCGACGCCATAGACGGCAAAGACTTCCACCGCTGGTTTTGCGGAGGGATGGTTCCCGTTGGAATTGGACACTTCACGCACTTCAGCCATTAAAAACCTCGAAAAAAGAAGGAACTCGAATCTTAATTGTGGTGATTGCTTCCGCGCAATCGCTGGAATTCGGTCAACTGCATAGTTCCATTTATAATCAAGCCTCATGACTTCAGAAGCAAAATCACTTTCAGGCCGTGTAGCTTTTGTCACCGGGGCCTCGCAGGGAATCGGGCATGCCTGTGCTTTGCGTTTGGCGCGCGATGGAGCCGCTGTCGCTGTCGCGGCCCGCAATGAATCCAAGCTGGAAGAGTTGGTCCAGCAAATCACGGTCGCAGGCGGCCAAGCCGCCAAGTTTGTCCTGGATGTTGCCGAAGAAGAACAGATCAAAACCGCTTTCAAAGCGGCCATCAGCCAATTCGGCAAAGTAGATATTTTGGTGAACAACGCCGGCATCACCCGCGATCAGCTCGCGATGCGCATGAAGCGGGCAGACTGGGACGCGGTCATCAACACGAACCTGACGTCCGCGCATCTTTGCACGCAGCAGGTCATTGGTTCCATGCTCAGGCAGCGTTGGGGACGCATCATCAACATCACCTCAGTCTTCGGGCAGATGGGCCAGGCGGGGCAGGCGAATTACGCCGCCTCCAAAGCTGGATTGATCGGCCTGACCATGGCGATGGCTCGCGAGTTGGCCTCACGCAATATCACTTGCAATGCAGTGGCACCGGGATTTATCGAAACAGCGATGACCGCCAATCTGGGCGACGCCCTTAAGCAGGACGCGCTCAAGATGATCCCACTCGGCCGTGTCGGCACGCCCGAAGAAATTGCCAGCGCCGTGGCATTTCTTGCCTCCGACGAGTCCTCTTACATTACGGGTCACGTGTTGAACGTGAACGGCGGCATGTTGATGGGGTAGCTGTCATGACGGTTGTTCCGGCACAATCGGAGGAACAAATCGTTCAAGTGCGCCAGCTCTTCGTCGAATACGCAGAATCGCTCGGTTTCAGTTTGTGCTTTCAATCATTCGACGCCGAACTCGCGGAACTCCCGGGTAAATATGCGCCTCCCACCGGCCGGTTATTGCTGGCGGAATGTGAGGACGGAGTTGCAGGGTGCGTAGCGCTGCGCAAGCTGGAACCTGAAATTTGTGAAATGAAGCGGCTCTATGTGCGTCCTGCGTATCGTGGAAAAGGAATCGGTCGGATATTGGCCGAAGCGATTTGCCGCGAAGCGAAAGAAGCGGGATACAAATGCATTCGGTTGGATACGGTCGAGCCCATGATGAAAGACGCGGTTGGGCTATATCGCAGATTAGGGTTTCAGGAGATTGAGCCCTACTGCTCCAATCCAGTCGAAGGCGCAATGTACATGGAGTTACGGTTTTAAATGAAAAAGAAGATTTAAGAGGACGGTTTATGAATCGCAAGTTTTTCTCAAGCGTAGCGGTCTTGGCTCTCTCTGCGGCAGCTTTTGCCGCTGATACTTATAAGATCGACCCCGTGCACAGTGTGGTGGGCTTTACCGTGCAGCACATGATGATCAGCCATGTGAACGGCAACTTCACGGACTTCAATGGAGTGATCGTCTATGACGATAAAGATCCGTCGAAGTGTTCGGTGGATGTCCATATCAAAGCCGCGAGCGTGGATACGCGCAACCCCAACCGCGATGCGGACCTGCGCAGCGAACATCTTTTCAACGCCGATAAATTTCCTGAAATCACCTTCAAGAGTGCGCGTATCGAAAAGAATGCAGACGGTTATATTGCCCACGGCACGTTGACGATCAAGGGCGTCTCCAAAGACATTGACCTTCCCTTCACGATTGGCGGAACGCAAAAAGATCCGGGGGGGAACATGAGACTGGGCGCGCATGCTGCTCTCACCATCAACCGCCAGGATTACGGTGTGTCCTGGAACAAAACTCTCGATGGCGGCGGCGTGTTAATTAGCGACGATGTAAAGATCGATCTTGCCGTCGAAGGTGTGAAGCAATAGTTTTTTTGGCAGCCGTGGTGAGGGATGCTCTGCCCTGAATTTGTTGCACATAATTTTCACTTGCCAGAAGTTACTTCTCTGGTTAACATGCAGTTCGTCCCTCGAGCGAACAATTGGCCACATTCTCCATGAACATCGGCGAAACCATTCGCAACTACCGCCTGCAAAAAGGCATGTCGCAGGGCGACATAGAAAAACGCACCGGCCTGCTGCGCTGCTATTTGTCGCGCGTGGAAAACGGCCACACGATTCCTTCGCTGGACACGCTTTCAAAAATCGCCGGGGCGATGGAACTCCCGCTCTCGCAGTTTTTCTCGGAATCCGGGCACAGCAACGGCGCCAAAGGATTACCGCAGCTTTCCGATGACGAGGTCCGCTTCTTGAGCCAAATTCGCCGCTACTCGGTCAGCCTGAACGATAGTGACCGCAAGCTGGTGCTGGCCATGGTCAAGAAAATGGCCACCAACTCCGCCCGCTAGGCCAGACTGGGCTGACTTTCAGTACTTTCGTTCTACTCCCGCCGTGTCCGCCCGATACCTCGCCCGGCACGTCTCCAATGCATAAACTGGGGGCCGGAGATATTTCGGGTGACCATTGACGAGGAATTAAATTTACTCGAGACGCAGTTGCGGCGGCTGAAGATCGAGTACGAAGCCTATTTCAATAACCCCTCCAAGCGGCCACCCACCGACGTCGAGTGGAAAGTGTTGAGCTTGATCCGCAAGTTCAGCGATGGCGGCCGCATGAACTTTTCCCAGCGTTTTCGCTACAACGAAATGGCCCAGCGTTACGCGGCCTTCAGTGATTTGTGGCGCAAGAAGAGCCGCATCCGCGAAGAAGGCTACCGTCGCCCGCAGGACGCATTGCTCTCGGTCCAGGGCGTTCGGGATGCTTCGGCCGCCCATGAACCAGCCCACAAAGCCTATGGAGTGGGGCACGCGGCCGCAGCCGCGGAAGCCAAGCCGTTTACGATCGAGTGCTCTGACGCGAGCGCAGAGCAGGTAAACATCGAGCGCCTTTACAACGTCCTCACTGAAGCCAAGAAAAAAGCTGGGGAAAACGTCTCAGGCAACATCGAAAGTTTCTCGTCGTTTGTTGAGAAGAAGACCGCGCAAATCCGCAAGCAGTATGGCTGCCACAGCGTCGAATATTCCGTCGAACTGCAAGATGGCCAGGTCCGCCTCAAAGCCAAAGCAAAAGTCTAGGGTTTCGGCCGAGTGTTCCTTGCGAACATTCGGCGAAAATGCGTCTAGTGTTCCTAAAGGAACATCCCAAAATGGGAAACTACACATTTGATTGGGGTTAATGGGATGAAAAAGTGCGGACGCGGGCGTCCGCCTAGCCACGAAAGTGGACTTGACGAAGGCGCATTAATTTTACGTTTTGCCGGTCAGGTTAGGGCAAGCATGTTGGAAATGCTGCTTCCAAAATCTTCGTAAAAGCAGCTATTCCGTGGATTTTGACAGGTGTTTTAATGGTATCGTCTAAAATTGCAGTTCAAAATGACGTCGCTTGAAATCTCCCCTGCACTACGTTCATATTCTTGCCAGCAAGAGAAGTTTCGATGAAGACAACTTTGAAGATTAGTTTTGTTGTTGTGTTGTTCATGTTTGTGAACTCAGCCGCACTTGGAGCGGCACAATATCTCATCGCAAATCTCAACAATCCTTTGTCAAACCAAGCTAACGTGTACAAGTTAGATACAACCTCGGGAGCGTTGACTCAAATCGGAGCACTTGATACCCAAGGCATGGGTCTTGGACAGAGTTTAGCTAGCATCGACTCCTATACCGACATTCAACAAGCGATCACTTCTAACGCGTCCTGCATCTTCGTTATGGATGGAGGATCAAACGATATTGCCACATTCTCGAAGTCTACCAACTATGCCAAGGTAGGTAGTTATTCCAACTCGTCTTTGAGTTCGAACTATGGGGGAAGCCTAGGGCTGACTCCTAATGGTAAATTTCTTTACAGCAGTTATGGTGAAACCGGAAATATTGCGGCGTGGGTAGTTAATACGGATTGCTCGATTAGTTTCATTGGCGCATATATTCCGATGGCCTCTCAGCAGCCTTGGCCCCTGCATCAATTCAAGATCACGCCGAATGGTAGTGGGCTCGTGTTGCCGATTTCTTTAGCGACTCCTGCCGTCGAACTATTTACGATTGATCCGACGACGGGTGCTTTAACCGATATGGGGTACGCTCAGATTGATGGTTGCAACGCGTGTTTGCTTGGCGGACTAGACATCACAAAGGACAATAAGTTTGCAGTTGTTGCAGCGTCAAATTATAACGGCGTGAGCGCTGTGCCTTTCGCAATCTCGATAGAGATTGCACCCACAGGGCTAGTGCATCCGCGACGGTGGGATTTCAGTGGCAAGATTGTCGGCAATCTTGTTTACAATGGAGACGCATTTTTGGATGCTGGCGCGTACGTTGGTTCCGGCAATCTGTATTTCAGCGCT
>Ga0070734_10001609_pt1 | contig 31745 bp, 39 predicted proteins | sample Coa_R1_8_FD_66444 | JGI IMG/M metagenome (GOLD analysis project Ga0070734, IMG submission 66444) | Surface soil microbial communities from Centralia Pennsylvania, which are recovering from an underground coalmine fire - Coalmine... | ecosystem: Environmental > Terrestrial > Soil > Unclassified ... | reverse complement strand
GAACGATCCTGGCCGAAGCGGCACAAATGACAGCAGGCGCAACACTCACGGGCAGCGACATCGATGCCGCCCATCGCGCTGGCAAAGAAGCGCCTGTCCTGGCGGAGAAACACGATCCTGACGCGCGCCGACTCGAGCCGCTTCGAATTCTCCGGCCCACCGCTCACGCTGACGATCTCGAATCTTCCATTCGGCAAGCGGTTCAAGCCGGCGGCCGGAACACAGGCCTTCTACGAAGCGATACTCCGCCGTTCGCTCGAACATGCGGCGCCGGAATGGCGCGCCGTGCTTCTCACCAGCGATGGCGAGGCGCTCTCGGCGGCGGCCGAGAGGGCCGGCTTATCGCTCGCGCGCACCGCCGAGATCAAAGTCCGCGGCGAAGCGGCAGCAATCTGGGTAGCCAAGCGCGGGTGAACCCACAGCGTCACCATGGCCCGGCGTGACCGGACCACCCAGTCGCGAGCATCCGCAAGCGAATGATTCCTTTTGGCCTTAGACGCACGCTGGCTGGATTGCAGCGCTTAATTCACCCGGCGCTCGAAGCCCTTCCAGTAAGGCTCGCGCAGTTCGCGCTTTAGGATCTTGCCCGTCCCGTTCTTCGGGAGTGCGGCGATGAAGTCGACCGATTTCGGTACCTTGTAAGCGCCAATGCGCGTGCGCGCGAAGGCGATGATCGACTCCGGGTCCGGGTTCGTGCCCGGCTTCGGCACCACGATCGCCTTGACCGCTTCACCCCATTTGGGATCGGGGACCGCAATGACGGCGACCTCGGCGACGTCGGGATGACCATAGATCGCGCTCTCGACTTCGGCGGGATAGATGTTCTCGCCGCCAGAGACGATCATGTCTTTCACGCGGTCCTGCACATAGACGTAACCGTCTTCGTCCAAATAGCCCGCATCGCCGGTTTTCACCCAGCCATCTTGCGTGAGCGTCGCTGCCGTCGCCTCCTTCAGATTCCAGTAGCCGTTCATGCGCGACGGAGAGTGAATCCAGATCTCGCCCGTTTCGCCGGGCGGCAAAGACTTGCCACTCGCGTCCCGGACATCGATCTTCACACCCGTCATGGCCTTTCCGGCCGAACGCATCCGCTGGTTCCCGCGGGGATCGTGATCGCCGGCGGGAAGATAGGTGACGGCGCCCGTCGTCTCGGTCATGCCATAGACCTGCACGAACCCGCACTTGAACGTGGCAATGGCTTCGCGCAGCAGGTCGAGCGGAATGGGCGAAGCGCCATAGAGCAGGTGGCGGATCGAGGAGAAATCCGTTTTCGCGCAATCCGGATGCTGCAGGAGCTGATGGATCGTGGTCGGCACGAACACGGTCTTCGAGATGCGATGCTCTCGGATCGCGCGCAGCACCTCGCCGGCATCGAATTGCGCGAGCACGATCGTACACGCGCCATTGTAGAGACTCATGATCCCCCAGCCGCTGCCGGAGATGTGAAATCCCGGCATGGCGACAAGGCTCACTTCGTTGTCGTTCCAATCGTTCCAGTCGAGCTCGGGATCGAAATGCGCCTTGTCCTCCTCGCGCGCGCGGCGGAGCGCGTAGAACGCCTGGTGCGGAATCTCGACACCCTTGGGATGGCCGGTGGTGCCGCTCGTGTACATCTGCACCGCCGTGTCGCCGGGCCCGGCGCCGGCCAATTCCGGAGGCTCATCGCTTTGTTGGGCGCGCCAGCGTTCGAGCGAAAACGCGCCCGGAAGCGTGCCATCGATCGCGATCGTTTGGCGCACGGGGCTGCCCGAGCTCGCCGCTTTCGTAAGCGCCGCGTGCCGCTCGCCGGCAAAGAGAATCCCAGCGCCCGAATCCCTCAGGATGTACGCGATCTCGGGCGGCGCCAAACGCCAATTGAGCGTCACGGGCACCGCGCCGGCCTTGAAGGCGCCGAACAGGATCTCGAAGTAGGTATCGGAATTCTGATCGAGGAGCGCGATCCGGTCTTTCGGCTTCACGCCAAACGCGATCAGCCCGTTGCCGATCCGGTTCGTGCGCGCCTCGAATTCGGCCCACGTCGTTCGCCGATCGCCACAGATCATCGCGATCTTCTGCGGATTCGTCTGCGCCCGGATGCCGGGCACGTCCGCGAGTGTCCTGATCTCGGGACGCCAGGTCATGATTCCTTGGCGGTCGCGTTTGCGAATGCTTCGACCTCTTCGCGCGTTGCCTTCACAACATCGCCGGAGGCAATGCGCGAGCGGAACTCGTCGCGTGTGTTCACCCGCGGAAACGGCGTCGCCGGCGCCGGCACGCCGAGGAATTCGCAGAGGGGTTCCCAGCCCTCGGCGACGTTGTAGAAGAGCAGCCGCTTCGCCGGGATTTCCCTCACCACCTCGTCATTGTGCTTCTTGAAGTAGGCGACCATTGAAGCGCGGTCGTGCCGGTTCTGTGGCATGCGCGAACTTGCCATCATGGCATCGAACATCGGACGGATCGGTTCCGGCGGGTTCTCCGTTGGCCCGCGCGGCGCGAAGATCGTCGCCTGTGTCGACTCGAACCATTCGTCGGGATCGCGCAGCGTGTGCAGCACTTTTGCGTCGGGATATTCCTGCGCGAGCTCGCGCCAGAATGCGGCGCCGGGATAATCGACCGTCGCGGTGTAGTCCTTGTAGATCGCGGGCCAATCTGGCCGTCCCTGGAAGGCTGCCGCCCAGAGCGGGATCGTCTCCATGTGCATGAACACTTCGATCATGTGATGGCAGCGGAAGCCGAGCTGCTCGAGCGCCGCTTTGAGGGACGCCGTGCCGGTGCGCCCGAGCCCTGAGCCGATGATCTTGAGTGCCATGCTGCGCCCTCCCCCGAAATCCCATGGTTCTTTGCCGTCTTGGCCATGTTAGTGCACACTCCCCTCAGATCAAGAAAAGAGACGAAATTTCCATGCCTTACGGGACGGGAGCGCGCCGGTGACGGAGCTTGTCGAGGACGCCCCTGCCTTCGTCGCAGAGCAGAACAAAGCGAACGCCGGCGCGGCGCATCTCAGCTTTGCCACCAAGACGTTCTACGGCTCGGGTGCGCTGGTCGAAACCGTCATCAACACGGTTCTGACCGCCTATCACTTCTTCTATCTGACGGCGGTTTGCGGCATGTCGGGCTCGCTCGCCGGTCTTTCCGCCTTCATCGGTCTCGCGGTCGATGCCTTTATCGATCCCCTGATCGGCTCGCTCTCCGACAACACGCATTCGCGTTTTGGCCGGCGGCTTCCTTACATGATGGCCTCGGCGCTCCCGATCGCCATCTTCTTCGGCCTGCTCTTCAGCATTCCAGCATCGTTCACCGGCACCGCGCTCTTCCTTTACGCCACCGGCATTCTCCTCTGCATGCGCTTCGCGCTGTCGGGCTTCGTCGTGCCCTTCATGGCAATGGGCGGCGAGCTCTCGGACGATTTCCACGAGCGCTCGGTCGTTGTCGCCTTCCGCCACGCCTTCGGCATCCTCGCCGGATTTCTCCCGCTGATCGTGGGCCTGCCGCTCTTTCTCAAGGGCAACAATGTGCTGACGCGCGGCGCCTATGTGCCCTATGCCTGGACTTGCGCAGCCATGACGTTGATCGGCGCCGCGGTCAGCATCTTCGGCACTCTGAGAGAGCGCCACCGCCTGCACATGCCGACGAAGGAGCAGGCCCGCGCGCGCAATTTCTTCCGCGAGGTGGCGGAAGTCTTCCGCAACCGCTCCTTCAATATCCTGTTCTCGGCGCTGGTGATCTTTTTCGTGGCCCAGGGTGTCGCTGGCGTGCTCGCGCTCGATTCCGGTCTCTTTTTCTGGAAGCTCACTACCGGTGAGCTGGCGCTCCTGCAGCTCGCCGTGCCCTTCGGCTCCGCCGCCGGCATCCCGATCATCCTTGCGCTCGCGCGACGGTTCGAGAAACGAACCATCGTGCTCGGGGGCCAGCTCACATTCTGCCTCGGCCAGATGACACTGCCGCTGTTGCGGATCGCCGGACTCCTGCCGCCGAACGGGCCTCAGCTCATGCTCATCCTGATTGCCAATTTCTTCACCATCGGCATCACCGTCACCGCGCTCGTCATCGGCTTCCAGTCGATGATGGCCGATGCCGCTGACGAGCACGACTTCCTCTTCGGCGCGCGCCGCGAAGGGATCTATTTTGCGGGGCTCAGTTTCTCCGTGAAGCTGACCGCCGCGGCCGGCGTTCTGCTCGCCGGCAAGGCCGCCGATCTCATCGGTCTTCCGTCTTCCGTTGCGCAGCATGGCGGGATGCACATCAGGCTTCCCGCCGAGACCGTGCGCAATCTGGGACTGATCTCCGGCCCCCTGCCGGCCGCGATCACGCTCACCTGCATGATCATTACCTGGTTCTACGCGATCGACCGCAAGCGGCATGCGGAGATCCGCGACGCGCTGGCGAAGCGCAGACGATGAGGCTCAGCCGAAGACTCAGTGCGGGATCACGGGCAGCACGATCGCGGACGGGTGCGCAGGATCGTGCCAGATCGCGTTGTCTGCAACGCGCGTTTGAGTGTTCGCGTTGAGCGGTTCGCCGGTATTGGGATTGACGTCGAAGCGCGGAAAATTGCTCGAGGAAATGTCCACGCGCAGGCGATGGCCGCGTTTCACCAGAAGCGACGTCGGATAAAGCACGATTGTGAACTTGTAGACCTTGCCAGGTTTCATCAGTGCAGGCTTCTCGAGCGAATCGCGATAGCGCGCGCGCACGATGCCGTCACCGATATTGAGCGCGACGCCTTCGGGAAAATCCGCATTCGCCGGCCAGACATCGATGAGCTTTGCGGTGAAGTCAGTGTCCGGACAATCCGAGCTCGCCCATAATTCGACCCGCAGGGGACCGGTAATCTCCATGTCCTTCGTAAGCGGCGCGCTCTCGAAAACGCGCAGGTCCTTGCGCGCTGCGAGCGGTCTTGAATCCTTGCAGGGCCAGAGTGCGGGCCGGCAGCGCTGATCGAAAGCACCCATCTGCATCAGGACGCCGGTGCTCGAGACATTGCCGCCGATGGTCGGAACGGGATCGGCTGGATCGAAACGGTAGCGCGACGGCTCCGAGGCAGCAGGTACATCCGTCGAAAGTGCGCCGTCGCTATGAAAATACCAATGCGTGAAGCGCGTGCGCGCGAGCGGCCATTCTTGTTCGTCGCGCCAATGGCCGCCGACGAAAATCCGGCCCTCCTTCGTGCGGTGGCCATCGCCGCCTCCCATGACGAAGACACGGACCGGCGGATCCTTCTCCGCGCCGTTGGCAACGCCCTTGAGCCAGCGCGCGTACCAGCGAAGCGCGATCGCGCGCATGTCGAGCGCCGCGTCAGGCCCGAACTCGGCAAAGCCCGCATGGCTCAGGGCCTGGCCGCCATGCGTCCAGGGGCCGAAGAGAAGATGCTGCGGGCTCTTCTTCGCTTTCGAGAGCAGTACATAGTTCATGTCGGCGACCTGCTCGCCCCAGGAATCGTAAGACCCCGTCACGTGCAGGACCGGCACGTCGGCAAAGTCTTCCAGGTGATCGGCTACGCTCGAGCCGAAATCCTTCCAGTAGCGATCATTGTCGCTGTGGTTCATGGCCTCGATCAGCCAGCGCTCGTAATCCAGCGCATATTTGAGCGGGGTGGCGCCTGGCTTGAGTGGTGCAGCGAGCGCGTAGTCGCGCACGCGATTACCCATCTCGATCAGATCGGGTGCGCGCGCAGGATCGCTTGCGGCGCGTTTCGCGGCCACCGGGCCCGACTCGACGCGCAGCTTGAACAGCGGATCTTTTTCGAGCGGGCCGATTTCGCCGGACGGCAGGCGGTATTGGCCTGTCGGTTTGCCGTGTGCATCGCGGAGGGCGCCGGTCACCTCGCCGTCGGGGGTGAGCGCGTTGCCGGTGGCATTGCCGAGTGTGAACACCCAGTTGAGCCAGCGCAGTTCGAAGGCGCCTTGATGGCGGATGCCGTAAGCCCCAACATTGCTCATCGCATCGATCGGGATCATCGCCGCGAGCCCAGGCGCGCGCGCGATGGCGAGTGCGTGTTGCACAGCGCCGTCATAGGAGACACCGACGGTGCCGATCCTTCCGTTCGACCAGCTTTGTTTGCCGATCCACGCAAAGAGATCGAAGCCGTCGCGGCCATCGCCTCGCACAGGATCCCACGCGCCTTCCGAACCGAAGCGGCCGCGAACGTCCTGGACGATGACGACGTAGCCCCTCGGCACGAAGAATTTTTCCATCTCGTTCCAGGGCGGACGGAAATCCTTGCCGTAAGGCGTGCGCTGGACGATGGCGGGAAAGCGGCCGGTTGCCGCGGCATCGGTCGAGCCCATGGGAAAGCTGACGCCAGTCTTTCCGCCAACCAGCAGAACATTCTCGGCATGCTCGGAAGGCAAATAGATATTCGTCGAGAGCTTCACGCCATCGCGCATCTGCACCATGACGTCCTTCTGCTCGAGGATGGCGTATGTTTTGTCAGGCATCGTCGTGCTCTCTGCATTCGCGCCCGCGGGAACCAGCGTAGTGAACGCGAGCGCGGCTACGGACATCTTTGCGCTAATCGACATTCTCAAGTCCCGAATCTGCGTGATCAAACGACTCTCTGCGATCCTTGCGTCTTCGCGTGAGTCCATCTGGCAGCCTTGCAGGCCGCGCACTCTCCGGCGGCGGGCGGCCTGGCCGGGCCGATCTGGTTGGCGGATTAGGCACTTATCGACTTTCGATAAAAGTACTTTACTGATAATCGATAATCGTATATCGTTTGTCAGTAATCGTTTCTCGAAGGTCGATATCATGGTTCCGGTCAGCTTCCTCCCCAAATTCTTCCGCTGGGTGTTTACGGTCTTGATGGTGCTCGTCGGTATCGGCGTGTTCGGCATCGTCGTCGCGCTGATCATCGATCCGCACCTTCCGCCGGGCACCCATTTCGGACCGGTCCATGGAAACTTTGCCGGCCAGCCTGCGGTCATGACGCTTGCCGCACACGGCAGCGACTCCGATCTCAGCGCCAGCCTCTTCAAGGGCACGATCTCGCTCTTCGTCACCCAGGCGAACGGCTTGTTCGAAGAGCTGAAGCACAAAGGCCTGATCGTCGCGCTCATCGACACGATCTTTCTGGTCGTGCTGCTCGACCTCTTGCGCCGCCTGTTTCGCAATGTCGGCCGCGGCGAGAGTTTCACGCGCCAGACCGTGCAGCTTGTGCAACTCGTCGGCGCCTCGATGATCGTGCTCTCGATCGTCTCCTACTGGGCCGAGAACTGGTTCGCGCAGTCGGTCTATTTCTACCTTGCCGAGCACGCGACGATCGTGATCTCCGGCGCAACGATCCACCTCCCGCACACGCATGGCTTTGTCATGCCGAGACCGGGAAACGGCGGTAGCCCGATCTTTTTCTCGGGCCTTCTCGTGCTCGCGCTTTCCGAGGTGTTCCGCCAGGGCCTTGCGCTCAAGGCCGAGAACGACCTCACGGTGTGAGTGCCATGGCCATCAAGCTCAATCTCGATCGCGTGATGCTGGAGCGGCGGCTGACGCTGACCGAGCTCGCCGAAAAGATCGGCATCACGCTCGCCAATCTCTCGATCCTCAAGACCAACAAGGCGCGCGCCATCCGCTTCTCGACGCTCGACGCGCTTTGCCGGGCGCTCGAGTGCCAGCCCGGCGAGCTCCTCGAATTCGTTCCTTCGGAACTGGAGCCGCCGGAATGAACATGCACTACTGCCATGCTGCTGACAGACACTGTCAGGAGCCCTTCGTTACAGTCGCATTCCAGACGGGAGCCTTCTCATGATCGAACTTGCCGCCGGCCTTCTCTCCGTTCCAATCAGTGCCATCGTCGATTTCATCGGCGCGGGCGAATCCCTGCTCGTGCTCCTCATGAGCGACCTCGACAGGTTCGTCCTCGACCGGCTCGACTTCGTCGTCGCCTATCCGGTGAGCGCGCTGACCGTGCTCGCGGTCAACGTCACGATCCTGGTATGGCTCGTGCGATCGCCTTCGACCAGGGACGCGCATCGATTCGCGCCGGCCGATGGCGCGCCTCAGCTGCTGGCCTGAGACGAAGCGCAGGTCATGCCGGTCATGACTTTTTCGCCGACGCTGCTCGCGTTCGCCTACGTGCTTCACATCGGCGGCGGCGCGATCGGCCTTGTCTCCGGGACGCTAGCGGCGTTCGCGCGCAAGGGCGCACGCCTGCATCGCGCGGCCGGAACGATCTTCTTCGTTTCGATGCTGGCGATGGCGGTGTTCGCCGGCGCGCTCGCGGTCGCCGTTCCGGGCCAATCGTCGAATCTCCTGGGCGCGATCCTCACCTTCTATCTCGTCTCGACGGCGTGGCTCACCGTGCGGCGGAAGGAAGGAACGACCGGTACGGCCGAGATGGTCTCCCTTGCAGCGAGCCTCCTTATCGCGCTCTCACTCGGACTTCTCGGTGCCGCAGCGATCGCCGGCCGTGTGCCCGCGCTCAAGGGGCCACTTCTGCCTGCGACCCTCATCACCGGCGCAATCGCGGCGATCGCGGCAATCGGCGATGCGCGCGTGGTACTTGCAGGCGGCACCCGCGGAGCCGCGCGCATCGCACGCCATCTCTGGCGAATGCTGACAGCTCTCATCTTCGCGTTCGGCTCCGCCTTCACCAATGGCTTGCCCCGCCTGCTGCCTGGACCGCTTCACGTGCCGCCGATTTTCTTCGCGCCGATGCTCTTGCCGCTTTCGCTGCTTCTCTTCTGGATGGTGCGCGTCCGGATGACGGGCTGGATGGGGAAAACCGGCGCTCCGTTCGCCAGCGCGCCCGAACCCGTCTAGCTTTCACCCGCGGGACAGAAGGGCAACGAAATGAAAGATCCGGGCGCGCGGGTCTATGGGCTCGCCGCGATTCTGATGGGCGTGCTCGGGCTTCTGTGGCGCGACTTCGCCGTCGACTGGATGCCAGTTCCCGCAGCGCTTCCCGGGCGAACCGCCCTCGCGATTGCCGTGGCCATCCTCCTCGTCGCCGGTGGCATCCTCATCAACATCGAGCGGCTCGCGCGCTTCGGCGCGCTCGTGCTCACGCTCGTCTTCGCGCTCGGGCTCGCGCTGCTCGATCTCACACGTCTTGCGACGCATCTTGTCCAATTCGATTATTGGGATGGGGCTTCGGAGCAGCTTGCCATCGTCGCGGCCGGCAAAATGGCTTACGTCATGAGTGCGGGCATGGATGAACCACTTTCCGAGAGATTGCTGCGCGCCGGCCGGATCGTGATTGGCCTATGTCTGTTCGTGTTCGGCGCAGCCCACTTCGTCTACCTCGATGCGACGGCGTCACTGGTGCCGAATTGGCTGCCGCCGAAGCCGATGTTCTGGGCTGTTGCGACGGGCATCGCGCAGATCGCGGCCGGACTCGCCTTCGTTTCCGGGGTTCAGGCGCTGCTTGCGGCGCGCCTGCTGGCGTTCATGTATTTCTTGTTCGCGATCCTCGTGCACGCGCGGCTGATCGCGGCCGATCCCGCAAGTCACGCGAAGTGGATCGAGAATGCGGACAATCTCGTGCTTCTCGGTGCGGCATTGATCGTGGCCGACTCGCTTGCGAGCAAACGCGGAGGCGCATCCCGACAGACGCCGGACTAACCCGACGGCCGCACGCCATGTTCAAGCGCTGGACCGTGTTTCGCCATTCACGTTGTTGCGGGCCGGAGGGTGATGGTGGCGACGTCCGTCTTCTCACTTGTTAGGCGAGGAGCAGCGCGAGAGGGCGTGATGCCGTGCAAATACGCCACCGGCGTGCTAGTCTCGGTCATCGCTGGCTCGGAACCCTGCACGCCGGCGGCTGAGAGACCTCCGGGACATCTTCCAAAACGGTGTTCGCGCTCCCGCTCATTGGCGAGGAGTGTCCCGTGGACCCGGCGCAAACGCGTATCGTCGAATTGCAGCAGCACCTCCAGCTTACGGCTGAGGTCTGCAAGGAAATACGGGCAGGGATCGCGCAAATGCGCTCGGCCGCCAGCGACGTGCAAAGGTTGATCAGAACCTCGCTGCAGACGCTGGCCCTGTCGCGCGAAACGATGCGGCTCATCGACAAGGGGGCCGGCCCGGTCGCGAACCTGGAAGCACGCGGGGCGCCCCTGACATCGTCCGGGTCTCCGCCTCTCGGTGCGGATCTATCGGCGGCCTGAGGCCGCTCAATAGTATTTGCGTGCCCCCCGCTGCGTCGTTAAGTGGGCGGCTGCGGGGCGGGGACGATGGAAAAGGTCGAAGAATATCTTCGGTACGCGAAGGAGTACCGGGAGATGGCGTTCAAGGTGTTCGGCGCAGACCGCGCCATATACGACGCCATTGCCAACGAGTGGGAACGCCTCGCTCGTTACCGGACCGAGCTGATCGAATACGAGAGAGAATTGGGCCGCGGGAAGCAGTCCTGAGCGTCATCCAGCGACGCGTTCATGGCTTCGCTCGCCCGGTGATTTTTGCTTACGCGCAAACCCCTATGGTTGATCTGTCGCAAAATTATTCCGACGAATTGCGGCTAGAGAGAGCGCGTGTCTGATGTGACCAAATACCGGCAGATCGCCGCCGAGCTCCGCGAACGCGCGGACAGACTCCCGTCCGGCTCGCTGCGCGAACAGACAATCGCGCTCGCCTGCCATTTCGAAACCCTCGCCAGGGAGGCGCTGCGGGAGGGCGAGGGCGGCAAAGAGGCGCTACGGGAGCGCTCGGCCGCCGCTTGATGCGGTCGCTGACGGCGGGCAGACGGCTCTTTTCCCGGCGTCCGGCTCGTCGTCAGGACGGAAAGCTTCGATCAGCTGTTCCTGGGCTTCGACCTCGGCGGCAAGATCGGCCCAGGCGCGCGCCATGTTCTGATAACTTTCCCTGAGCCACGCCGAAGTCGCTCGCGCGGCGCGGTCCCGCGCCCTCGCTTCCCACTCCCGATATCGTGCGGCTCGTTTGCCGGGCACGCGGGTCTCTGCTCCAGAGCAACAAGACGGAACGATGAACGGCTTTGCTTAGTTCCGGTGTCCTATGTCGCCTGGCCGGGCATCATCTCACAGCCCTTCTCGAAGCCGGCCACGCGGCGGCCTCCCTGCCAGACTTCGACCGCCTGGTCTTCGCAGTGCTTCAGCGCCTCGAGCAATGCAGCCAGTTCGTCGCCATAGAACAGGCGCTCGCCGACGACGCTGTCCTTCGGACCCAGAAGCCTGATCCGATATTTCCTGAGATTTTGCATCGGGCTCCTCGCGACGTGAGAGGACGATAAATAACGGGCGGCCCCTGCTCCCGTTCCCGCCGCACGCTTCGGCCATAGGCGGGGGATTACGCAAAACAGATGTCTCAGCACGAATCCATCGCGCAAGCGTCCGTGCGCGCACTGGAAGTTATTCGGCGCGCAGATGCGCGGCGCCAAACAGGTGTGAGTAGAACGCTAAAGCGGCTCGCCCGGATCAGAGTCGTGATCTTGTTTCCGGCGCCTCCTCCGCGACACCTCTTTGAAGGCGCGCCACCCAGCGCGTTCCTTCCCAGATTTCGACGGGATGATGTTCGCAGTAGCGCCTGGCTTCGATCAGCGCCGCGACATCGTTCGCGGCTATGTGCGATGCAAGCACGCGGCTCTGCCCGTCACGCTCGGCAATCCTGAACTCGTATCGTTTCATTCCGCGGCCAGCGGCGGATTGCGGGGCTCCGCAAGTTCTGCCCAGAGATCGGCAAGGTCGAGCCATTCGCGCCTCAGCCCGATCTCGGGAGCGATGCGGGCGTGATGAATGGCGTTGAGCGCGCGCCCCCAGCAATCCTCTCCTGAGCCCTGCAACGCCAGCGCGAGCGCCTCGTAACATTCGGCGAGAATGAGAAGTCGGGCGCAGTCCGCGGCGGAGCAGCGCCGCCAGTCGGCGTGCGCGCGCAGATCGGCGGCCCTGCTTGATAGCTCGTCCGGCGACTTCATCGCAGCTCTCCACCACCTGGGGCGGAAGCCGCAACGACGCGGCTCACGCCCGCGCTGGGCGCCACAGGATCACCTGCGGCGAAGTGTTAACCGCATGGCCAAGCCGTTGTTCCCGAAAGTCTTTCGGGTGCAGTGCGAAAACAAAAAACGCTGCGTGCTCTTGCGCCTTAAGGAGACCGGCGCGGTTGAGAGCACTCAGCCGGACACGCGCGCCTCGGGCACAAGGTGGACGATCTCCGGCGTGATGTAGCCGAAGCGCCGCATCTGTTTTGCGTGGGCGCTCACAATCCGGCGCACCTGGCGGCGCGTCAGTCCCTCGTGCCATTGGCCCGCCTTGCCTTCGCGAAAGAAGCGCTCGGAGCGCTCGGGTTTCTCGCGAAAGCCTTGCGCCTCTTCCTGGGCACGAAGCGCGCCGAAGGATGCGCGCTCGATCGCGGTGTCGAGCTGCGCGCTTGTCGGACGAAGAAGGAGATGCTGCGCGAGCTTGCCGAACGCCTTCTTCGGATCCTTCAGCATGTCCTCGTAGCGCATCACATGGATGGTCCGATGCGGCCGCCTGGTCCAACTCTCCACATGCAGGCTCCAGGAGCCGTAAATCTCGTACACGCTTTTCTCGTTGACCAAGGTTTCGTAACTCTTGTCCTCCATCGCCTCGATCGCCTGGTCCACTGTCCCGCCCATGTGATGGGCAAAGGAGATGGCGACGTCGAGCGGATTGCGCACGAGATAAACGGCGCCCGAGGTCACTGCGAAATTGATGGTGGAATGGCCGCGATCGCTCACCAGCGCGTGGTGGGTCTTTACGATAGCGAGCCCGTCGGTGTTGTCGGCAATCGCTTTCTGGACAAGCGGCCGCGCGGCGGCGATCTTGTCCCTGTTCTCTTCCGAGGGCTTTTCGCCCATGTACTTTTCGTAAGCCTTGGCCGAAATGTCCCAGGTGGTGAATTCGGCGATCCGGTTGATGTCGTAGGCGGTCTCATCGCCCTCGAGCAGGCCGAGCAGATTGTGCAGGAAGGCGCGCGTCCAGGTGTTTCCCGACTTCGGATAGGACGCGAGCCAGAGAATACCGTTCATGGTTACAGACTCTCGTCGATGGTCGCATTGGCGAACCAGACGAGTCTCACCTGGTCCCCGTTCGGCGCATGATCGATGAGCGCGAGCCCGTTCCTCGGCCATACCGCCTGGTTGGCCTTCGCGCCGAGCGCACGCGTCTGAAGCACGCAACCCATGCCCATGACCTTCTCTTGCGGATGCCGCGCGGCCCACTCTTCGAGCAGCAGCCTCGCCATGTCGGTGATCTGGCTTGCGAGCCGGCGGTTGCGGTAGTCCGCGGCGACGGCGAGCCGGATCATGGCGATCCGCGCGCGCACGCGTTCGAGCCGCTGCAGCACAACGGTGTTGACCGCGACGACGCGATTGTCGTCGTAGGCGATGACGCAGAGTTCGTTCAATCGCGTCTTGATGTCCACATCCTGCGACAAAAGCTTGCCCTCTCGCCAGAAAGCGAGCACGTCGCGCTCGGCGCGCACGTCATGCATCTGCCAGACGGGCTTCAGAACAGGTTCAGTCATGGTCGCCGAGCAGTGGAAAGTGATTCTGCCGGCGTGCCGGAATCGTCCCATGATCGAACCAGGCAACGCGCATGTGTTCGCCATTGGCGGTGAAGCCGACGAAAGCGAGATGCGAATCGCGCAGGTAGCCCCGCGCACGGCCTCGTCCGTCATAGGCGGCCGTCTGCGTGATCGTCCCCATGCCCATGACTTCCTCCGCCGGATTTTCGAGCGACCAGGCTTCGAGCAGCTCGCGGGATTCAGTCAACAGCCACGTGCCCAGACGGTGCTGTCGCACGTCGCGGGCGACGGCAATGCGCAGCATCGCAAGCTTGACCTGGAGAAAATCGATAAGGGTGATGCGGGCTTCGGAGAGCGCAATCAGCCTGTCGCCGTCGTAGCCGGCGACGCAGAGATAGGATAGCCGCGCGGCCACGTCCGCCCTGGGCGGAAGAATGCGCTCGTTCCGCCAGAAGAGTTCGGCGTCCCGCTCGATTTTGGGATCGGCACGCCGCCAGGCCGGCCGCAACTCGACCGGCGCGCGCGGCGCGTGGACGCGTGAGCGTGCGCCGGGTTCGGGAGTCATGAATCCTCGCCCCGCGGTGGGCCGGGCCAATAAGGGGAAATCTTGGCATGCGCGAACCAGTAGACGCGCATCTGATAGCCTTCGGCGGTGTAGCCGATGAAGGCGAGTTTGGTATCGGGCCACACCGCCCAGCGGTCGTTCTCAGCGAGTTTGCGCGATTGCACCACGCAGCCCAATCCGAGGACTTCTTCGCCCGGGTTCTCGCGCGACCACGCTTCGATCAGGTCGCGGCTCTCCACGGTAAGCCGGCTTGCGATCTTCCGGACGCGAGCCTCGCGCGCAACCGCGCAGCGGAACATCGCGAGCTTGCAGCGCAGGAAGTCGATGGGGCGCACGCGTGCCTCGGTGAGGCCCACAAGCGAGTCGCCATCGTAGGCCGCCATGCAGACATCCGCGAGTCGCGCCGTGACGTCGGCCTTCGCCGGCAGCAGCCGCTCCCTTTGCCAGAAGAGCTCGGCATCGCGCTCGATGCGCGGATCGGCAAGACGCCAGGCAGGGCGAAGATCGATCGGACGCGCTTGGTCTTTCGGGTCGGACATGATTTCCGCTGCCGGCACCACGCAAAGCCTATCAGCCGCGTGCGCTTTGCGCCCTACGCAGGAATACAAAAGCGCGCGGACGCGCGCTAACCGGGCGTCCTGGACGCGTTCCGCGCCGAGCCATGACGGGTTTGTCTGCGAAAAATCCTACTCGACCTGCCACGTCGCCTGCGCGAACGGCCCGTGGATGATCCGGTCGGTGTGCTTGCCGCCGAAATCGAAACCCTGATCATAAATCTTGAAATAGGCATTGACCCGATAGCCCGCGGTCAGCGCGAACGGTGAACCGGGCTCTTGCCATGTAATTCCCACATTGCCGCCGATCTGGGGCGACACAACATTGCCTTGGCCGCGGACCTTGTCGCCATTGAGTTCGAAGCTGCGCGAACCGATCACGGCCGCGGCACTCGCGCCCCACGAGAAGGAAAAATCCGGAGCGATCGGCGTTCTGGCCTTCCAGGTGATGATCGGCCCGACACCGACGAACTGGCGGTCGACGAGGCGGGCGAAGCTTGAGTAGCTCGTCGGGCCATTGAACTTGCTGTAGTAATAGCTGAAATGGGTCGCGGTGTGGCTGATGAAGTGCGCATAGCGTAGCCCGCCGCTGATGATCGAGCTGCCATCGAGACCGAACATCCCGAGCCCGACATCCTTGCCGACAGTGAAGTCGAGCACGGTGTGCTCTTCGTGCGAACGCGCCTTGCCCGTGCGCGTGTAGTACTTGGGGAAGGAATAGTGTGTCTGGTGAAGCGCAGCGTGCGCGGAGCCGGAGCGGCCATAGTCGGCCGCGATTGTCAGATACCAGTCTCCGGACTGAAGCACGACATCGTCGAACGTGTTCCAGCCGTTGCGGGCGCCAATGCGCGGTTCGTCGAAATTGAAGAAGCTCGGGGCCCAGGCGGTGCTCTGGCCGCCATACATCGCGTACTGGAACGCGCCGTCGATGTAGATGTGGTCGATCGTACCGTCGGCATGGGCGAGGGGGGCGGCGCCCACCAGCGCTGCGCCCGATGCGGTGCCAAGCAGATAGCGGCGCAATTGCGCCTGCGCGTCACGGTCCATGAAAATCCCCCTCGGAAAAAGGCCGGCCGGCCTTCCGTTAATCTTACCGCAAGATTAGGCGCCGGGTCCTTCAGGGTAAAGCGTCCGGCGCGTCCCGGGGGCTCATTTTGTTCCGCCGCTGTTTCGCGGATGCAACAGCCCGCCAACTGAAAAGCTGCCTTGGGAAGCCAGGCGCTTCAGAAAAGACCCTCCCGGACCAGGCCTCTGCGCTTCTAAGGTAGGCGCGAAGAGGACCCCCGATGCTCAAGAAACCGATTTCCGCCGACAGCCACATCACCGAACCACCCAATACCTATGTCGAATTCATCGAGCCGAAATTCCGCGAGCGCGCGCCGAAGCTCGTCTCTCTCGACGCGGGCGACGCCTTCATCATCGATGGCATGCAGACGCCCGTGATGCTCGGCCTCTTGGCCGCAGCGGGAAAAAATCCCGCCGAGATCACCACGGGTGGCGTCAAGTTCGAAGAATTGTGGAAGAGCGGCTGGGATCCAAAATACCGCGTTGCCGATCAGGAGAAAGACGGCGTCGCGGCCGAGATGATCTATCCGACCGTCGGCATGCTGCTCTGCAATCATCCCGACTACGATTACAAGAAGGCGTGCTTCGAAGCCTATAATCGCTGGCTCACCGGTTATTGTTCCGGCGCGCCGGGCCGTGTCTTCGGGCTCGCGCAAGTCTCGATGCGCACGCCTGAAGACGGCGTCGCCGAACTGAAGGCGGTGAAGGCGCAGGGCTTCAAAGGCGTGATGATGCCCGGCGATCCCGGCGGCAACGAGGATTACGACAGCAAGGCCTGGGATCCCGTGTTCGCGACCGCGGCCGAGCTCGAGCTGCCGCTTTCCTTTCACATCCTGACGACGAAGTCCGGCGCCATGGCGCAGACGCCGCGTGGCCCGCGCATCAACGGCTTTCTCTCGATCATCCGCGGCTGCCAGGACATCATGGGCACGTTGATCTATGGCGGCGTCTTCGACCGCCACCCAAAGCTGAAGGTCGTATGCGCCGAAGCCGATGCCGGCTGGGTGCCGCACTACATGTACCGCATGGATCACGCCTACAAGCGGCACCGCTACTGGATGAAAGCGCCTCCACTCGAGAAGCTGCCGAGCGAATATTTCGCCGAGCACATCCATGTCACCTTCCAGGACGACTGGGTGGCGTTCAAGACCAAAGATCTCGTCAATGTGCGCCGCCTGATGTGGGCGAGCGATTTCCCGCACTCCGATTCGACCTGGCCTTGGTCGCAGGCGATGCTCGACGAGCACGCGAAGGATCTCTCCGAGCAGGAGCGCAACTGGATCTGCCACGACAATGTGGCGGAGCTCTACAAGCTCGAGGTGAATTGAGGGGCATTCGCCGAACTGTCCCACTTCGCCATGGCGCGGCTTGAGCGGGCGCCACGCGGGTCAGGTTTCACGACGAGCCGTTCTTGCGCGTCGCCATCAACTTCAGGACCGATGCCCGCGCGCGAGCCAGCGCTTCCCACTCGCGCGCAATATCAAGAAGCTCCTCCTTCGTTTTCGTGCTTTTGCTCGCGCGCGCCTTCTCTCGCGCCTCGCGGGCGAGGCGCCGGTATTGTCTCACTTTCTCCATTATTCGCTCCCGGTTCTGGATGGCCCGCCGGCCCTTCGGGACTCCGCTGGTGTCTCGCATGAGGGATGAAAACGCCGTTTCGCGAAGCGGTTTGCGCGTCAGTTTTTCCGCGCGCGGAACGCAACCCCGATTGCGCCACGCGTGACAGGCGGTTGCGCGGCGCAAACAAAATTTTGTGCGAGGATCAACGCATGTTTTGCGCGCGTTTCCGGTTCCGGTTGCAGCCCCCGGAAGCGTTCCGCCGCCGCAAAAATATCACGTAGGGATCACACCTCTCCCTTGTGGAAAGATTGTCGCTCCGCTCCTGCGATCTCCCGACATTGCTTCCCGCTCTCTGTGCCTTTGTGTGAATCCGTCCGCACGCGCAAAGGCGGGGATCGAAAAATCTCGGAGCGCAGCGGAGAGATTTTTCTGGTGAGGGGGCGCTCGAACCCCTCACCCGAAATCGCTTCGCGATTTCGACCTCTAACAAGAAAGTGGTCAGGACCGTTACCACCGCAACAAACGACACACAGATTTTTGCAGTGCATCGAAGCTTTGTTTATTGCGCGCAACGCTTCGTGAATTCATTTTTCGCGAAAATTTTTATCAGACGGAAAAGAGCGTGTTTCCCTTTAGCGCAGCGAAGCTTTGCAAAGCGCGCCGGAGAACAAGAGTGTCACGTGGGCAAAATTTTCCGGGGAGATCCGAAATGGCAAGAAGTTGGGCATGGACCGCGCTTGCGGCCGGAGCGGCGCTGACGCTCGCTTCGCAATCGAGCTTTGCCGGCGGCGAACGCTGCGCAAGCCGCACCGAATTCGCGACCTTGAAGGTCGCGGCCATGCAGCAGGAGCTGATGGTGGCGGCGCTCACCTGCCATGACATCGCCGCCTATAACCGCTTCGTTGTCTCCTACCGGCGAGATTTGCAGCGGTCCGATCACGCCATGCTCCGGCTCTTCGTGAGCCGCGACGGCCGCGAAGGCGACGCCGAATACAATGCCTACAAGACACGGCTCGCCAACACCTCTGCGCTCTCGAACATCGAGGACAGCGAGGGCTTCTGCGCCCGCGCAGAAGAGGAATTCACGCGCCTGTTCGAGCGCCGCGAGCCGCTCCGTGACTATGCGCTTCGCCGCCAGGTCTCAGTCTCGATGCCGTTCGAGGATTGCGGCGAAGCGCGTCTGACGCGCTTCGACCATCCGGTCGCCTTCCACCGTGGTGTTTATGATCGCGCGAGCGACGACGAAGCAGCCGGAAGCTCCAATAATCCGATGGGCGACTAAGTCTCCGACGAAATCAAAGATCTCATTTTGGCCCGGGCCCTGCGAAAGCAGGGATCCGGGCCGCCCATTTTGGCCGGCCGACATGGAGCGCAGCGGAATGCGTCCCGGCCATCCATGAACACCGCTTCTCTCCCGTGTTCGCTATGGATCCAGCCCGGTGTTCTTGGATAGCCGACCGACCCGCCTTCGCTCCGCTCCGGACGGTCGGCCATGACGGTGTCTGTTGAAAATGGTCATGTGCGACAGCCCCCTCAGGGGCAGGGTCGATCTACACGCAGCGGGCGTAGCACTCGTCTGCGTCGATATTGTCGACAGCTTGAAACAAGCTCGCCTTGGATTCTCCGGGAAGCCTTCGGATCGCGGTCACCCTCGCACGAACGAAATGCGATTTGAGTCCGACCGTGATCTCGGCGCCGGCGAGCGGCGTCGGTTCACTGTGCAGTTCGGGAAGTTCGACAACATGCGAATAACGGCTGATCAGCCTGATCCTGTACGCCATGGTTTTGCCTCCTCACGTTCATGAAGCTTGCGCGGAGGTTGATGGAAAGGCGAGTCGCGGACGGAAGGCGCGCGGCCGTTCGCGTTTGAAGCAAACGCGCTGAAAGCTTGGGGCGATCTTGAGTGCGCGCGCGTGATCGCGGGGCCTCGCCGGCCTGGTCCGACCGTCGGGATTTTCCAAAAGTTGAACGGGTGCGACCGTGTTTTTGTTAAGCCGCGACGTCCGATCATGAGGGCAGGAACACAAGGGTCCTTAAGAGCGAAACATGCGCGCCGCCAATCGCATAGCGTTCGGACGGGCACGGCCGCACCCGTTGCCGGCGGCCCATACGCCCGAACAGGACGGCTTCCGCCGTCGCTTCGATTCCGGACGCATCAGCGTCGGCTTCGGCACCGAAGGGCTCGATTGCATCATTCTCGAGATCTCCCAGAACGAAGCGCATGTGCGCGTGCATGTGGAGCCCGGCAGCGTGCCCAGGAACGTGTTCCTCGTGCACTACCGTACCTTTACCGCTTATCAGGCCTCCGTCAGCTATGTCGGCAGCGACGACACGCTGTGGCTCGAATTGCTGGCCAGTTTTGATCTCAAGGCGAACGCGAAGCCCGAGCTCGACGAGCTCCGGCAGCTCTGCGTGCGGCATTGAGACATTGTCATGGACCGGTCCCTGCGAAGCAGGGATTCCGGGCCACCCGCGAAGCGTCGTCGCAAAAGCGAGGACCCAGCGCGAATTCGAGATGATCCCCGCTTGCGCAGGGACGCTCGACGCAAGCGTCTCGCGGGGGGCCCGCATCCGCGGGCCATGTCATGTTTGGTTGTACAGAGTGAGGAAAGAAGGGGACTTTCGATGAAGATGATTGGCGTTGCCGCGGCAGCCGCGGCGCTTCTTGGCGTGACCGCCGCTCCGGCACAGGCGCTCTATGTGCAGGGCGGCGGCGGCGTCTCGTTCGATCCGAGCCTCGACTACAATCACGTCTCCTACCCGATGAAGACCGGCTGGAATGCGGGCGGCTCGATCGGCACCGATCTCTTCTTTCCCGGGCTCGCGCTCCAGGGCGACGTGTTCTACACGCATTCGCGCTATTCCTGCTGCACCTCATCGCTCTCCTCGCTCAGCGTGATGGGCGATCTCGTCTACAATTTCGAGCTTCCCGGCGTGCCGCTGACGCCCTATGTCGGCGCGGGCATCGGCGCGGCTGATACGCGCTATTCCGATCCGGCTGCGCCGGCCTTCTCCGGCAGCCAATGGGCCTTTGCCTGGCAGGCGATTGCAGGCGCACGCTGGCAAGTCGCGCCCACCTTCTCGATCTATGGCGAGTATCGCTACCAGGGTGCGTCGAACGTCACGATCAAGGGCGAGCCCGACATCGGCAACCAAAGCAACAGCCTGACCTTCGGCGTGCGCTTCGATCTGCCGTAATCCCGGCTTCCGCGTCGCAGGCTGCAATCTTGCTGATTCACGCAGAGACGCAGAGGACCTGAATTAGCGGGGCGCCCCTTCACGGGTGGCGCACCGATGACGGCGCCGTCGTGACGACGTGATCCTCGCCGCCTTCGGCGACGGGGAGACGCGTCAGCGTTTCAATGGCCTCGGCCAGGATGAGAAGGCGCGCCCGGTCTGCCAGCGGCGGTCCGGGTTTCTTGGCTTTTTCTCTCAACGCCCCAGCCGCATCCATCAGCGATTTGAGCGGCATGAAAGCGAGTGAACCAGAACACGCATGCGCTTGAGAATCCGCATGCACGCGTAAGGGAAAGCAGCAAGGCCGGCCCCCCACGAGCAGGCTCTTTTTCGTCAGCCCGGGAAGAAAGTTCCGCGGCCCGCGTTTTCGGGGAGGGAAGGCGTGGACACGCGGGAAACCTGCGCGCGAAAGACGCGGGGGCTCGCGAGAAAGGTGGGCTGGCGATGACGTCAACGGAATCCCGTCTGCATGCGGAATGGGCACTCGCGATGGCGCGCGTGGCCGAGGACGATGCCGAGCGCTCGGCGTGGATCGATCTCGCGGCGGAGTGGCTCCGCCTCGCCCGCGATCTGGGCGGCGGCGCCAAGCCACGCGAGCGGACGAACACCGGCGATTCCGAGGACTGGAGATGGCGCGAATGCGCCTGACCTCCAGCTAGCCCGGATAGATGCCGAGGAAAACGAAGACGATGCCGACGATCGCCGCAATCCAGGCGAGCGTGCGCACGAACGGCACGCCGAAGAGATAAAGCGGGATATAGGCGACGCGACCCCAGAAGAAGAGTTCCGAACCGAGCAGCGTGCGCGCATTGTGCTTGCCGAGCGCGTTCGCCATCAGCACGACCGCCGCGAACAACGCGAAGGTCTCGACATAGTTTTTCCAGGCGCGGTCGGCGCGGCCGCCGATCTTGGAAGGCGCCGGACCAGCTTCGTCGCGCGCGCCGAGCGCCCAGCCGACGCGGCCTGGCGTTCCGCCCGCCAGAAGGACATAGAGAACGAGATGGACCAAACCGAGCGCGACCGCGAGCCAGAGATAGCGCAGTTCGGCCGTGCCGAAATCGAAGCCTTGCATGATCTTTCCCCCTCGATGGCGCGAATCTCTGATCCGCCCGCGCCTTCAATCATTATGCCACAGCGGGCGCACGGTCCCTAGCAATCCAGGATATTCACCATGGGCGGGCGGCGACCCAGTCGCGCGCGCCCGCGCACGAACGACTCACCCGGCGCGTTGACAGGCGCCGGCTAGGTGGCCTGGTCACGCCGGGCCATGGTGATGTTTTTGTTCCGTGTCTCTGAAGTCTTACGAACCCTGCGACTCCCAATCCGCACGGGTCAGCCGGTAGACGAAGCAATCGTCATCGTAGAAGCGCCGCGGCTCGATGAACTTGAAGCCAAGTCTCTCATAAAAGCGGTGCGCGCGCGTGTTGCTGGCGAGCGGATCGATGAGCACGGCGCGAACCTCGGGACTTTGAAAGCAGCGCTCGAGCGCAAGCCGCATCATCGTTGTGCCGTATCCTTTCCCGAGATCGGCGGCTTCGCCAATCCAGATGTCGATGGCGCGGAAGCCGGATTCGATTTCGCCCCAGTAATGCGAATCCTCGAGCGCCGGATCGATGATCTGGACAAAACCGATCGGACGCCCGTCGCGCTCGGCGATCAGCTGTTCGCGCCACTCCGGCGAGCGCGCGAGTTCTTCGCGCCAGCCCCAGTCGCCGTCCGGATCGGAAGCGAGTACGTGTGGCTGCTCGTCCCAATGCTCGAGCAGTTCGAGATCAGCCGGCCCGGCGGGTCGGAGGGTAATCACGGGCGATACCAAACGGCGGCGGTTTCTTGGGGCTGATAGATCACGGAGCTTTCTGCCCCTGACAGGGGAAGGCGGCATCGTAAGCCTGGAGCAAGCCGAAACCGACTGGCACCACGGCATAACGCTTGTCCTCCTTGTACCCAATTCGCAGCAGCTGGATGACTTGCGCCGTACTCAGAGATGCACTCATCGGTTCGCAGAATAGTGGCTGACCTGCCTGCGATGCCTGCGCGTTCGCCGACATGATCGCCTGTTCGGCTCCGATGATCATGAGCTCGAGAGCAGAACGCGCACTGGCATTTGGTGCGTTGTCATAGGCGTCGAAAAATTGCGCCACGTTGTTGATCGGGACCAGCGTCGTCGTGTCGGCATGGGCAGACAGGCTTGCCAGCACCGCCCCGACCAGGATCGATTTGCGCATCTTGTTCGCCCACACTTTTTCAGAAGCCGCTTCATTCTAGCAGCTGCAGACTTTCAGATTTTGGGAGAGCCGGCCGGTCCCGCGTGTGGGGCGCGCGGGACCTGAAGCCTTGCTGTCAGCGACCGGTCCGGAACCAGAAGAACCTGTCTGCCTGTGACGCCAAGCTATCGCGACCGCCCTTTAACAATCGGCAGCCGGCGGCGACGGCGGGGGGCGTATTTTTGCTCTAGGTCCTTTTGCGGGCCTGCCGCCAGAACTTCCCCCGCCCTTGAGGGCGGGGGCCAGAGGGCGGAGCGAAACCTCAGCATTTCCGCCATTTTAAGCCCCTCTTAAGCCTGCCCTGCCAAGCTCGAGACCGGGTAACTCAAGGTGGCAGAGTCGATGGGTTTCAGCGAGCTCGAACGGGGCGTGGCCGCGCCGGCGAGTACGCACGCCGAGAGCACGCGGCTTCCGACCTTCGCTGGCGAAAGCGTCGTCGTCATCGACGATGACCCCGCCATCCGCGAAGTGCTCGCGCTCCATCTCGAGGCCGCAGGCCTGCGCACAATCGTGCTCGACTCGGCGCGCGCCCTTCTCGACGGCCCTTATCTCGCGAGCGCCGACTGCATCGTCTCCGATGTACGCATGCCCGGCATGGACGGGCTCCAGCTCAAGCGCGAACTCAACGCTCGGCGCTCGGAAATCCCGTTCGTCATCGTCACCGCCCATGCCGATATTCCCCTGGCCGTGCGCGCCATGCGCGAAGGCGCGGTTGACGTGATCGAAAAACCTTTCCGTCCCGCGGGACTGCTCGAGGCGATTGCGCGCGCGCTCGCCGTCCGCGCCAATGACAGGCTCGCGCACGCCGCGCGCGCCGAAGCGCGCGAGAAGCTCGCCGCGCTCACCCCGCGCGAGCGCGAAGTGTTCGACCGCCTCGCCGAAGGCAAGCCCAGCAAGACCGTCGCGCTCGAACTTGATATCTCCCAACGCACGGTCGACGGCCATCGCGCCGGCATCATGGCGAAGCTCAAGATCCGCAAGATCGGTGAACTCGTGCGCCTTGCCATGCTGGCGAGCAGTCCGTGAACGCTTCGATCGTGCGCGGGGCCGCGAGCCGCGCGGCGGCCGTGCTCCTTCCCGTTCTCGAGACAGCGCTCACCTTTGCCGCGACCACAGCGATCGTCGCTTTTCTCGACGGCATGAGCCTGATGCTCGCCCATCGCGCCGAGCCCGTCGACATGCTGTGGCCGGCACGCGGCGTGGTGCTCGCGCTCTGTCTGCTCGCGCGCAGGAATGGCGCGCGGACGATTCTGCTCGCAGCCTTCGCGGGCGCGTTCATCGGGCGCGTGGCGCTGGGCGTCAATGTCACGGCCGCGGCCTTCGGTGCCGGCCTCTGTGTCGCCGACGCAGCGCTCGCGCTCTGTCTCGCCATGCTTCTTGTCGGCGAGAAACCGGATTTTCGCGACTGGCGCCAGCTCCTGAAATTCATCGCCGTGGGCTGCGCCGCGGCCGCGGCCATTGCGGTGCCCGCGAGCTTCGTGCCCGCCGCCAATACCGGCGAGACCGTCTTCAGGGTCTGGGCCGGCGCCGCGCTCTCGACCTCGCTTTCCTATGCGATCTTCACGCCGTCGCTGGTGTTGCTCGCCACCATGCAGGATGCCGGCTTCGCCCAGCCGATGGCGCGCCGGCGCATCGTGCTTGCCAATCTCGGTATGCTCGCACTCGATCTCTTCGTCTTCTGCCAGGCCGTATTTCCCGGCGGATTTCTAATCCCGGTCGGCCTCCTCGTCGTCACGCTGACCGCCGAGATCGAAGGCACCGCGCTTGCGCTTCTCATCACCTCGATCGTCGCCATCATGCTGACCGCGATGGGCAAGGGCCCCTGGGTGCTGGTACCGGGATCCTCGGCCTTGCGCGTGGATGCGGTGCAGATCTTCCTCGCCGCGATGACCGTCGGCATGGTCCCGACCGCGGCCGCGATCACCGAGCGGCGGCGCCTGCGCGATCATCTGACCCGCGCGCTCGCGGCCGAACACGAATCCGCGAAGGCGCTCGAAAAGAGCGCAGCAGCGCTCAGGCAGAGCGAGGAGCTCTATCGCCTTCTTGCCGAAAACGCGTCCGACATCGTGATCCGGACCGAGCTTTCCGGCCGCGTTGCCTATGTCTCGCCCTCGCTCACCCGCATCCTGGGCTATGAACCTTCCGAACTCGTCGGCCGCGACTTCTGGGAGATCGTGGCCGAGGACGACCGCCCGAAATACCACGAGGCGGTGCGCGAGGCAGCGCGTGGCGGATTCAAACGCGCCGCCCGCGTCGAATACCGCGCGCTGACAAAATCGGGCGAGCTGCGTTTTCTTGAATCGGCGCCGCTGCTCGGCCGCGATGGCAGGGGCGCGCCCGCAGGCATCATCGACATCGCGCGAGACGTCTCCGCGCGCCGCGCCATGGAAGATGCGCTGGAAGATGCGCGCCAGCGCGCCGAAGAGGCGGCCGAAGCCAAGGCGGCTTTCCTCGCCAATATGAGCCATGAGCTCAAGACGCCGCTCACGAGCGCGATCGGCTTTGCCGATGCGCTCAATGATTATTGCGGGCTCGACGACCGCGCGCGCCGTTTCGCCTCAGGCGTGCGGACGGCCAGCCTCTCGCTGCTCTCGACCGTGAACGACATTCTCGATTATTCGCGCCTCGAGCGCGGGATTCTCTCCTACGAGTCGCGGCCCTTTTTCCTCCATGAGCTGCTCGAGGAGACGCTCGCGCTTTTCGCGGTGAAGGCGGAGGAGAAAGGCGTCACGCTCACGCTCTCCTGCCCGCCCGCGCTCGATCACATGGAACTCATCACCGATCCCGACCGGCTCCGCCAGGTGCTGATCAATCTTCTCGGCAACGCGATGAAGTTCACCGAACAGGGTTCGATCGCGCTCGAAGCCGATTGCGTGCCGCGCGCGGATGGAAGCTTCGATCTGCGCTGTGCGGTCACCGATTCCGGGCCGGGGATTGCACCGGAGCGCATCCACCTTCTGTTCCAGCGCTTCTCGCAGCTTGAAGCCGGGGCGGAGCGGCGTCACCAGGGAACGGGGCTGGGGCTTGCGATCTCGAAGGGCATCGTCGAAGGGCTCGGCGGCACGATCGCCGTGGAGTCCGCGCCCGGAAAAGGCGCGCGCTTCCATTTCGAGCTCCCGGTCGAGATCGTGCCGGCGTAGGCACAAGAAGAGATCGCCGGATAATTTTCCTCCCCCGCGGAGCGGTGGGAGGTGCCGAGCGCGATGTTCATTGCGCGAGGCGGAGGGGGCGCGCACGTCACTCGCCGCTTCGCGGCGATAGCCCCCTCCGCTTCGCGCGTGCCGCGCTCAGCACCTCCCACCGTTGCTTCGCAACGGGGGAGGAAAGCTGCTAGGCGACACGAGCAGACCATGTCACGCTCGCGCAAACAGGAGACCGCCATGCCCCGCTCGCCCGATTACCTCACCGCCGCCGGCATCGGCGTCAGCAATCTCAAGCGCTCGGCCGAATTCTACACCCATGCGCTCGGCATGAAGGTGGTGCAGACGATCAAGCTCGACCACATGGAAGAGATCATCCTCAGCCACGAGGGCCGAAATGCCGTGGTGCTCATGCATTTCACCGACGGCTCCAATCCCAGCTACAGGAATCTTCCGGTGAAGCTCGTGTTCTACGTGGTCGATCCGAAAGCGGTGGCGAAGCGCGTGCGCGAAGCGGGCTGCGAGGTCACGCGCGAGCCGGAAGCCCTTCCCTCTTTCAACAATGCGGTGATCGGGCTCTGCAAGGATCCGGATGGGTATGTGGTGGAGCTGATCGAGGCGCCGTCAAAATAGCTGTCATGGCCCGGCCCTGCGTCAGCAGGTTCCGGGCCACAGTGACCGCGCGTCTGCGCGGTCAATAGACCCACTGGGTGGCCCGCATGCGCGGGCCATGACATGTTTTTGGAAAGGTCGCGCATATCGCTCGCCGCTTCGCGGCGATCCACCTCCCGCCGCTCCGCTGCGCTACGCGGGGAAGGAAAACCTACATCGCCTTCTGGTATTCGAACGGGCTGTGCGGCACGAGTCCGAACGAACCTTTCGGATTGTTGTAGTCGCCGAGAAGCAACTCGTAATGCAGATGCAGCGGCACCGGATAGCCGGCGGTGTTGCCCATCAGCCCGATCTCATCGCCCGCATGCACGTGGCCGCCAACGGCAAGCCCGCCATGAAAACAGGAAAGGTGAGCGTAGCGCGTGTAGACGCCGTGGCCATGGTCGATCAGCACCATGTTTCCGTAATCGTCGCGGAATTTCATCTCGAGGATGGTGCCGTCCGCCGCGGCGAGGATCGGCCCGCCGGCACCGTTATAAAAGTCGATCCCCTTGTGCAGATGGCCGTGACGGCCGCCGAAACCGGAGGAGAAGCACGCGACCTTGATCGGATCGACCGCGATCACGACGCCGTTCACGTTCACGAAGGTCGAGAAATTGGCGATGCGCCGGTCCTGTTCGGCGGCGGGCGCATTGGTGATCGTCATGCCAGGACAGAGCGAAACATCGGATTCGAATCCGCCACGGCTCGCGACGGAAGCTCCTGCCGGAGTTGCAACCGGCGCAGCTTGTGCTGGTGTCGCCGCCGCGGCGGGCGGAGCTTTTGTACCGGTCTGCGCCGGCGTGTTTGCGGCAGCGGTTTTCGGCGCCGGAGTGGCATTGGATGCAGAAGGAGGCGGCGGCGGCACGATCGATGAAGCGGGCGGCATCCATTGTTCGGCTTCTTCGGCGGCGCGGGTTTCGGCATCGGTGACATGCTCGACGGTGACGACGCGTCCGGCTTGCGCGGCGAGGTGGATCGCCTCGCCCGACAGGCGCTCGGCCTGGTCCTTGCCGATGAGAGACTGGATGTCGTCCCAGCTTTGTCCGGCAATCGCGAGATCGCCCTGCGCGCGGTGCACCAGTGCCGCCGGGCTGACCTTCGCGATGAGCGAAGCCGGCGCCGGATAGAGGCTGCCTCCGATCCAGCCCGCGAACGCGACGACGATGACGAGCAAAACACGCGCAAACAGAAGCATGGCGCGCCCCCGATTCCCCTTGGAGAGAGGTTAGCACACTGCTCGCGCGGCCGTGCCGGTAGCACTTCAGGTGTCATCCCGGCGGAGCGACCTAACAAAAACATGTCATGGCCCGCGCATGCGGGCCACCCAGTGGGTCTATTGACCGCGCTGACGCGCGGTCCCTGGGTGGCCCGGATCCCTGCTTCCGCAGGGACCGGGCCATGACATGATTTTTGGTGACGCGTTTTTCCTCCCACCGCTTCGCGGGGGAGGAAAGAGACTGCGGACGCGACACCCCCTCCGTCGCTGCGCTTCGCGCAGCGCCACCTCCCACCGCTTCGCGGGGGAGGAAAGAGACTGCGGACGCGACGCTATTTTCCTCCCCCGTGAGCGAAGCGAACGGTGGGAGGTGCTGAGCGCGGAACGCGCGAAGCGGAGGGGGCTTTCGGCGTAATTCTACGGTGCGCCGAAGGCCCAATTGAGCCCGACGCGGAACAGATTTTCCCGCACCGAGACCTTCTCGCCCGTCCCGCCGGTGGTGTGATAGTTCACCGCGCTGCCGAGATCGACGAAGAGATATTCGAGCTTCAGCGACACGCGCGGCGCGATCGGCGTCTCGACCCCGCCGCCGAGCGTGTAGCCCGTGCGCATATGCGTTTCATCGGTGCAGCAGTCGTCGATGAGGAGCGCGCGGACGTCGCCATAGGCGACGCCGCCGGTCGCGTAGAACAGCCAGTCGTCGTCCGTGCGATAGCCCGCGCGCAGGCGGTCTGTGCCCAGCCAATGGAGCTTCGTGACGCAGAACGCGCCGTGGTCGCAAAAGCCGCTGCCGTGATCGGTGAACCGGTCGCTGATCGGCGCCCAGGAGATGTCGCCTTCGACACCGAGCAGCCAGTTGGGAGCGACGAGCCAGTTGAAGCCATAGGTGGCGCCGACGATCCCGCCGTCGAGATTGTTGCTCGTCCCCGAGGTGGCACCATTGGAGGCGTTGGTATGCCGGGTCGAACCGATGCCGCCGCCGCCCGAGGCACCCAAATAAAAGCCGGTCCAGTTGAACGCCGGCGGCTGGTCCATCTGCGCGGCGGCCGGCGTGCCCATGAAAACCGCAGCGAGCACTGCCGCCGCAAATGTTGTGATACCGCGCATGGATTCCCCCGGGAGACGAGTCATTGCGTCGATAGTGACTCTACAGGCTCCCGCGCAGTGCGGAAACCCTGGTCCTCGTGTCATTCCCGGCGCGCGCTTAGCGCGCGCGAGGGGAACCCAGTACAGCGCGCGTCTGCGCGCTGAATGAGTCATTCGCGTTCGCGGACGCTCCCGCACTGGGTCCCCTTCCCTCGGCGCTTCGCGCCTCGCCGGGGATGACAGGCAGTTTGAAAAACAATCAATAAATATCAGACGGCGAATATATCAATCCGCGCGCACGCGCGACCGCGTGAAAAGCGTTATGGAATGGGGCTTTGATCAATTCCGGCGCGGTTTGATTTCGTGCGGTGGAAATCAGAAATAATCAAAGGTGATGCCCCGTGGGCTCGCCGCGGAGCGGCGATAGCCCCCTCCGCCTCGCGCGATGAATATCGCGCTCGGCACCTCCCACCGTTGCTCCGCAACGGGGGAGGAAAATAAAGCGCGAAGCTCGCCAGCAGTTCCTCTCACCGCAACGGGGGAGGAAAATAAAGCGCGAAGCTCGCCGGCAGTTCCTCTCACCGCTTCGCGGGGGAGGAAACAGACTGCGCGCACGACGCTGATTTTCCTCCCCCGTGAGCGAAGCGAACGGTGGGAGGTGCTGAGCGCGGAACGCGCGAAGCGGAGGGGGCTTTCGCCGCACAGCGGCGAGCGATCGCAACGCGTAGCGAGTGCGGACCGAGGGGGCTCGCCGCGGAGCGGCGAGGAGAATCGGACTACTCCCTCGGCAGCACGCACGGCACCACCCGCCGTCCGTGCCGGCGGTAAATCCGGAAATCCGAATCCGCGGTCAGCAGCAGCGGTTCATCGAGGATTTCCGTCATCCGGACGAGACAGGCATCGGCAAAGCTCATCGGCACGCTCGCATATTTCTCGAGGAGGCCAAGCACCGCGTCCTGGTTTTCGGCGAACCGGAACGAGCAGACGAGCGCATCACGCTGCAGAAGAGCTGTGAGAGAACGCTGGCCAGCGCGCCCGAGCACATGTGCGGCTTCGGAGATGACGGCTTCGCAGGTCGCCCAGGGCGGCGGGTTGCGTTCGCCTTGATCGGCGGCCCAGCGATGATGCCTGTCGCGCCGGTGAAGAAGTGCGATCAGAAACCCCGCGTCAACGACGGCGCTTGCGGCCATACAAGCTCGCTTTCAGATAGGCCTTTTTTCGCGACGAGAGATCGCTCGGCAGTCCGTCCACCGAGCCGATCAGATCCCTTATGGAATCCAGCGACGAACGGGAAGGTCGCTCTGTCGTTTCATGGCGAGCGAGCCGCTCGCGCACGACGTCCGACTTCGAAATCCTGCGGCGGCGCGACTCCTGCTCGATCTGGCTGGCGAGCCCTTCCGGCAGTCGAACAACGAGGGTTTTCATCACGACAAGTGTATTACCGGCTTGGCTCTTGTGCAATACAGACAGGCGGACATCATGCTCGGCGCTCCGCGGAGCGGCGAGCGATCGCAACGCGATCACACCACGCCGAAGTTGGGCACTTCGAGCGGAACGTAGCGCTCGGGGATCGGAGAGCGCGCGCCGCAGGCGAGCGTGCGGAAGGCATCCGCCGCATGGCTCGTCCAGTCATGCAGCGGCCGCTCGCGCCAAGTCTGGCGCTTGGTGTCCCATTCGCGGCGATATTGCTTCAGGCACTCGATGCCGCGCGCGCAGGTGACCGAATCGAACCAGCAATAGGGAATGAGAAGCCGCGCGGCGTTGATGGCCGAGAGAAGACTGTCCGCCCGCGGCACGATGCGCACATTCCTGAAGCCGCAGCGCTCGAAGGTGCGCCTTATGCTTTCGCCGGTGCCGAGCTGGTTGCTGTCCGCATCATGCGGCATGAAATGGTCGCCATAGAGGTAGCCCTTCTCGTCGAGCATGCGCGCGATCTCCGGAACGCCGGCGCCGCTCACTTCGAGATAATCGATGATGCGCCGCGTGCGGCCGATATCCTGGAAGAACCAGATGACGGTCGCATCGTCGATGCCGAGATCCCAGGCCGTGTTGACCGGTAGGTCCCAGCGCACCGGCACGTCGGGCGTGATGCGGCCCGAACGCTCCGCCTCCGCCATCTCGCGCGCAAAGAAGGCGCCTTCGACCGAGGCCGCGAAGCTGCATTCATATTCGCGTTCGTAGGCATCCTCGCCCATGGAGAGCCGCGCATCTTCGAGCTCGGCTTCGGAGAGAAAGCGCGTCTCGCTCGCCTTGAGCTGCCAGTGCGCCCAATCCGCCGTGGCCATGGCGCGCGCACGCACGCTGAGATCGTAGAAATGGTTCTTGCCGCGCGGCGTGCCGGCGAAGGCGACCCAGCCGCGGCGGTCGGAAAGCGCCGGACGGACGACATCGGTCCACACGCGCGGATCCATGTCGCCGACTTCGTCGAGCACGACGCCGTCGAAATAGAGGCCCCGCAGCGCATCGGCATTGTCGGCGCCGAAGACGCGAATGCGCGCGCCATTGGGAAAATCGGCCCGGAGTTCGGTCTCGTGGAACACCACGTCGGGATCGGCCGAGCAGAGGCGCTTGATGTAATCCCAGGCGATCGCCTTGGCCTGGTTCAGGTAAGGCGCGACGTAGGCGTAGCGCCCGTCGGGCTTGGGGCACTGGCAGGCCCGGCGGATCAACTCGGCAATGACCACGATCGTCTTGCCGGCACGGCGATGGGCGACGGCAACACGGTGGCGTGCCTCGCTCATGTGAAACGGCAACCAGAGCTTGCGCGGGCGATAGGGGAAGATCACTTCCCGCCGTTCCCATCCTTGTTCGGGCCTTCCGGATCCTCCTCCTCCCGCGCCCGCGCCGGATCGAACATCGCTTCGTCCCCGTCCATCGCCCAGCGGTAGACGCGCTCCAGCTTCACCGGCGCCGACGGCACTTCCTCCGCGAGCCGCGGCCGGCCCATCACGGTGTGCAGCAGCTCCTTCGCCGAGGCGAACTGGACGTTCTCGCTTT
>Ga0070734_10001608_pt1 | contig 31751 bp, 25 predicted proteins | sample Coa_R1_8_FD_66444 | JGI IMG/M metagenome (GOLD analysis project Ga0070734, IMG submission 66444) | Surface soil microbial communities from Centralia Pennsylvania, which are recovering from an underground coalmine fire - Coalmine... | ecosystem: Environmental > Terrestrial > Soil > Unclassified ... | reverse complement strand
ATGGATATTTTCCACGGTAGCGTGATTGAGACCGAATTCGTATCACGGGAGCCAAAATGACTCACGCACCGCGTTGGGGCCGGATCGGAAACGTGTGGTGTTTTCTCATGCACAATGCCGTCACGTGGCCCATTCACGGGCGCTACCACTGCCGGCATTGCCGCCGTATTTACGTCTCGCCCTGGAAGTAAAACGTCCAACAAGCTGGATTCCACAGGAAAGTACCAATACTGTCTAGAATGGTTGCATTCATGCAGCCGAACGAGAGTTATGTCACAGTCAGTGACGGCGTGCGCCTGTTCTGCCAGCATGTCGGCGATCACGCGGCCGCCCTCCTGATCCCGAACGCGCTGTACCTTTTCGAAGACTTCCGACGGCTCGCCGCGCGACGCACTTTAATCTTTTTCGATTTGCGCAATCGCGGGCGCTCTGACGCGGTCGTGGACCCATCGAAGTTGCGCCGGGGCATTCATGAGGATGTGGACGATTTGGACGCCGTGCGCCGGCATTTCGGATTCGACACAGTGGACGTGTTAGGGCATTCCTACCTCGGCCTGACGGTCACGCTCTACGCCATGAAATATTCGGAACATGTGAATCGGGTCGTGCAGATCGGACCCGCGCCTCCGCGAGCCGGCACGCAATATCCCGCTCACCTGGCCGGCGCAGATTCCGTCCTCTCGGACGTCCTCGGCAAGATGGGTCAATTATACGGGCAGACCGGGGCGGATCCTCGGGAATCATGTCGAAAAATTTGGGCCCTGCTGCGCATGCTGTATGTGGGCGATCCGGCGGACGCAGCCAAGCTGCACTGGGAGCCGTGTGACGTTCCGAACGAATTAAATTTCATGCGGTATTGGAACGCCCATGTTCTGCCGTCGATCCAGCAGCTCGAATTGGGCGCGCCGGATTATGCCAGAGTGAAGGCGCCCGTGCTGACGATCCACGGCGCCAAAGACCGCAGCGCGCCGTATGGCGGAGGCAGGGAGTGGGCGATGCTGCTGCCGGATGCGCGCTTACTCACGATTAAGAGCGCCGCCCACGTCCCGTGGATCGAAGAGCCCGAGGCGGTTTTCGGCGCAATCGCCACATTCCTGGATGGTGCGTGGCCCGAGAGTGTCGAGAAAGTAACGGTGCTTGATCCCGGGGGAACCGCCGGCGCGCCGCCGCTCCGCTAGCGCAGAAACGCCCGAATTTCCCGATTGACCTCGTCGCGCTTTTCGTGGATCACCCAGTGCGAGCCGTCGGGAATACGTTTGACGGTCAATCGCGGGACGAATTGTTGGAGCCCGTCCAGGTTCTGGGGCAGCAGTGCTGTGTCCTTTTCGCCCCAAATCACCAGCGTCGGCACATTCACCATCAGGCTCTTGGGATCGACCGCGAAATTCCCGCGTGCGGCTTGGCCGGCGGCGGGCGGACCCACCTCGTTGGCGCGATAGTAATTCAAGCCGCCGGTGAGCGCGCCGGGCTGCGACCACGCCTTCAGGTACGCCGCCTTGTCGTCCTCCGTAAAAACGCCGGTCTTCAGGCCTTCCCCAAGCACGATGTTGACCAGCATCGCGTAACCGTTGGCCGACAAGCCCGCCTCGGCCTGCGGGCTGCGGAACATCAGCATGTATTGGCTGGCTTTCTGCTGCGCTGCATCCGAGCTCAACAGGCGGCCGAATAATCCGGGATGCGGCGCGTTTACGATTACGAGCTTCTCCAGCATCTCCGGGTGCGCGATGGCGAATGCCCAGGCGACCGCGCCTCCCCAGTCATGCCCCACCAGCACGAATTTCTTTTTGGGAGAGAAATGCTCGCCCAGCGCACGAATATCTTCCACCAGCACGTTCATCCGGTACTGTTCGAGTGCAGGGGGCTTGTCCGAAAGATTGTAGCCGCGCAGATCGGGTGCGACCGCGAGATGGTCTTTCCCGAATTCCGCCAGTTGGTTTTTCCACTCGTACCAGAACTCGGGAAAGCCGTGTAGAAAAAGGATCAGCGGTCCTTTGCCCGCGCTGACGTAATGCAGACGCACGCCGTTCACGGTCACCGAGCTGTCGTTAAGCTTCGGATTGGGACGATCCTTTGCAGGCGCGAGCCACGGAGTAGCGAGCAGGGCAAGCAGCCCCGAGCAGAGGTCACGAGTAGTCATCTTGGAAGCCTAGTCTGTACGCGGCTTGCGTGTCAATGAGGGAATCCGCTCGGAGTCATCGAACTTTTATCACTTCGTCAACCTCGCGCAATGTAGGTGACTTACTGTAAGCGCTGTTCCGGCGCTGCCGGAGGTGTAGTTCGAATCCTTTTCACGGAAAAGAGGTATAGATGCTCAAAACGGTTGATGCGTTCGCCACGCCCCAAAAGATGCTCGCGCTCTTGACTGGATCCTTACTCCTGTTTGGGCCCGGCGCCATGCCGGTGCACGCCGGTCCGGTTTCGGGAGCCACAAAGACGCCGATTCAGCACCTGGTGATCGTCTTCCAGGAAAATGTTTCCTTCGACCACTACTTCGGAACTTATCCGAACGCCGCCAATCTTCCCGGCGAAACACCGTTTCACGCCAAGCCGGGCACACCCACGGTGAACGGCTTCACACCCGCACTGCTGAATCAAAATCCGAATTTGAATCCTCTGAATGGCGCCGGCGCCGGCAATCCGTTCCGCCTGAGTCCGGGGCAGGCTGTGACCGCCGACCAGGATCATGACTATACCGCCGAACAGAAAGCCTTCGACAAAGGGCTGCTCGATCTGTTTCCTTTGAATGTCGGAACAGCCGGACCGCCCCCGGCCGGCGGGGGAATCACCAGCACAAAGAGTCTGAACATGGGCTACTTCGATGGCAACACCGTCGCCGCGATGTGGAATTATGCTCAAAAATACGCTATGAACGACAATCACTTCAGCACGACTTTCGGGCCGTCCACACCGGGAGCCATCAACCTCATCTCCGGCCAGACCAATGGGGTAACGCTGACGAAGAATGGAACCGGCGACGAAGTGGACGGCGGCGCCGGCTCACTGACCGTGATTGGCGATCCTGACCCGATTGGCGACGTCTGCTCCAATCCCACTCGCAACCAGGTGCAGATGGGCGGCAAAAATATCGGCGACCTGCTCAATGCGGCGGGCGTTACTTGGGGATCGTTCATCGGGGGCTTTGATCTCTCGACCGTGAACTCGAACGGCACCACCGGCTGCAAGCGCAGTTCGAAAGGCCTGGCCGGCACTACCGGCGACTATATTCCGCACCACGCCTGGTTTCAGTATTACGCTTCGACCGCGAATCCGAGCCATACGCGTCCCGGGTCTGTTAATGAGATCGGATTCGGCGGTCCGGCCAACCACGAGTATGATCTAGCCGATTTCTTCACCGCCGTGCAGGCCCACCATTTCCCGGCCGTCAGCTACATCAAGGCGCAGGCTTATCAGGACGGGCACGCCGGCTATTCCGATCCCATCGACGAGCAGAATTTCCTGGTTTCTCTGATTAATTTTTTGAAACAGCAGCCCGAGTGGGAGAGCACCGCGGTGGTCATCATGTACGACGATTCCGATGGATGGTATGACCATCAGATGGGCCCGATCGTCAATCAGTCCATGGGACCTGCCGATGCGCTCACCGGTCTCAACGCCTGCGGCACGGCGGCTACAGCGCTGCCCGGCATCGACGCCGCCAACGCGCACGCCCTTGGCCGCTGCGGCTATGGGCCGCGCCAGCCGCTGCTGGTCGTCTCGCCCTGGGCCAAGGAGAATTTCGTGGATCACACGCTCACCGATCTGACGTCTGTGTTACGCTTCATCGAAGACAACTGGCTGGACGGCCAGCGGATCGGCCAGGGTAGCTTCGACGCGCTGGCCGGCCCGATCGACGGCATGTTCGACTTCACGTCGGAACATGATCGGCCGGATCTGGACAAGTAATTCCGCAGAAAGCCCCAAGAACCGCGCAGCGCGACGAGCGCCGATTGAAACGAAGTTGTAACAATCGGCGCTCGTAATTTTATCGATCGGAGTAGCGTGCCACCAGTCACTACGATAGAATCTCTCCACTGTCTGGAGGCCTTCCCGCATGTCCACCCGAACGCGAGTAGTCACGGAAACCGCGGTCACCGCGGGTTTCAATCGCTGGCTGATTCCCGTTGGCGCGGTCGCGGTGCATATCTGCATCGGCTCGGTGTACGCGTGGAGCACCTTCAACCGTCCAATCCAGGCGTTGCTTCCCGGCAATCCGTGGTGGTTCAGTCCGCCTTACACGACATTCACGACGGCTCTGGTGCTGCTCGGCCTCAGCGCGGCTTTTGGCGGCCCCTGGGTGGAACGCCGCGGGCCGCGCGCCGCAGCCACGGCCGCGGCTTTGCTGTTCGGCATCGGCCTGATCCTTGGTGGCATCGGCCTTGCTCTCCGGCAAGCGGTGCTCGTATTTCTCGGTATGGGCGTGATCGGCGGGATGGGCTGCGGCTTCGGTTATATCGCGCCCGTCAGCACTCTGGTGAAATGGTTCCCGGACCGGCGCGGCATGGCTACCGGCATGGCGATTATGGGATTCGGCGGCGGAGCTTTCCTGGCGGGTTATCTGAACGTGTATTTCATGAACCTGTTCGGAGTCGCCGAAACGGTGATTGCGCTAGGCGCTGTTTACTTCATCATCATGATGATCGGCGCGCGCATTCTGCGGCGGCCTCCGCAAGGATGGACTCCTCAGGGATGGGCGCCGCCGGCGAAACAAAACCGCATGATTCGCACCAGTGCCAGCCTTACGCGTAACGATGCGCTCGGCACGGCGCAGTTTTATCTCTTGTGGGGGATTCTGTTCGTCAATGTCACGGCGGGAATCGGTATTCTCGCGCAAGCCTCGCCCATCACCCAGGACCTGTTCCAGAAAACGCCGCTCGAGGCAGCCGCCTTCGTGTCGCTGCTGAGTCTGTTTAACGCCGGCGGACGGTTTGTGTGGGCTTCGTGTTCGGACTACATCGGCCGCCGCAATACCTACGTCGTCTTCTTTGTGGTTCAGGTCATACTATTCGTGCTTATACCGGGATTTGCCGCGCGGCGCGAATGGCTGCTTTTCGAATCCGCGCTCTTTGTGGTTTTGACGATGTATGGCGGCGGCTTTTCGACCATTCCCGCGTTCCTCGCCGATATCTTCGGCGCCGATAACGTCGGCGCCATTCACGGTTCGCTGCTCACTGCCTGGAGCGCGGCGGCGGTCGCGGGCCCCGTCATTATCACTGAACTGTCCAACCGCGCCAAAACGGCGCTGGCGCCCGGAGCAAGCCGGGTTCACATTTACGACACGCCGCTACAGGTTTTGGCGGCCCTGCTGGTGATCGGTTTTGTCTTGACTATGCTGGTCCGGCCGCTTTCCCCCGTACGTCATCGGAGGTAAGCCGGACGATCAGGCAGTGCGAACGAGCGGCTCTCGGGCGGCTTCCAATACCGACCCGAGAAACTGCGCGCGCCGAAAAGGACGGCTGAGATGGCCGCGCACGTTGCTTCGCAGCGGCCAGTCCTGGACCGGTTCTGGTTCGTTTTGATCCGAAATCAGCAGGACGCGGATGCCGGGATCTACGGCCTGAATCTCGTCGAGCAATTCGGAAAAGGTAATGCCCCGTGTGGAAGTATCGATGATGACAAGTTGCACGCCATAGTGACTCGTCCGGCATAAATTCACTACGTCCGCCTTACGCAGGCATTGATGCACGGAAAACCCCGACTTTTTCAGCAGCGAGGCGATCAACTGGAGGTCTTCGTTTTCGCGATCCATCACAAGGATCACAGGATTCGCCTCAGAAGTTTGTCCTATTGGCATACCGTCATCATAACTCGATTTTGCGAGCTGTGTAATGCTTTATACATCGTGTGCGCGATCACACGCTCTCGGCCTGCTGCGCATGGTGCCTCACATCGATTCCCTTGACAAGAAACACGACGTCTTCGGCGATATTAGTGGCGTGGTCGCCGATCCGTTCCAAATTACGTGCAATAAATATCAGATCGATCGCCGCCGTGACCAGAGTGGGATCCCGCCGCATCGTTTCGAGCAGTTCGTTATATACGGCGTCGCGCAGGCCGTCGACTTCCGCGTCCGAAAGCAGCACCGTGTGCGCCAGGTCGGCATCGCCATTCACGAACGCATCCAGGCACTTCAACAGCATCGATTGCACCAGAGTCGCCATCTTCGGTATATCGGTCATGGGCTTGACCAGCGGATGATGCATCAGAGAGATGGACCGTTCGGCGATGTGGTTGGCCAGGTCGCCGATCCGTTCGAGGTCGTTGTTGATCTTCAGCGCCGCCGTCAGGAAACGCAGATCGCGGGCAACCGGCTGCCGGAGCGCCAGCAATCGGGTTACCAGGCCATCGATTTCCATCTCCATCCGGTTTATCTTTGGTTCATCGCGGATGACTTCCTCGGCGAGTTCCCGGTCCTGCTCCAATAAGGCGCGGACGCTCCGATGAATAGCGGACTCGACCAGCCCGGCCATTTGCAGCAGCTTTTGGTTCAGCTCTTCGAGTTCGACCGTGAAGTGACGCACCTGGTTGTCCTCCTGGGGGAACTTCTATGAGAAGTATAACCCCTGTCCTCTAGCCAAACCGGCCGGTAATATAATCTTCCGTCTCTTTTTTCGAGGGATTCTTGAAAATAGTATCCGTATTATCGAATTCAATTAACTTACCCATCAGGAAAAATCCGGTGTAATCGGCGACGCGAGCGGCTTGTTGCATGTTATGCGTGACGATTACCATCGTGCACTGGTCCTTAAGGCCGAAAAGCAGCTCTTCGATTTTGGCTGTGGCGATCGGATCGAGCGCCGAGCACGGTTCGTCGAGCAGCAGAACCTCCGGATCGACCGCTAGCGCCCGGGCGATGCATAGGCGCTGCTGCTGTCCTCCCGACAAGGCGTAGGCCGATTCATTCAGCTTGTCTTTCACCTCGTCCCACAAAGCCGCCCGCCGCAGACTCTGTTCGACGCGGTCGCGCAACTCTCCGCGGGACACCAGCCCGTTGATCTTAAGGCCGTAGGCAACGTTTTCCGAAATCGATTTCGGAAATGGATTCGGCCGCTGAAACACCATCCCCACGCGCCGGCGGAGATTGGTGATATCGACGGTCCGCACGTCCACGTCGTCGAGCAGGACCGTGCCTTCCACGCGGGAATGGCGGATGGTCTCGTTGATCCGGTTCAAGGTGCGCAGGAATGTCGATTTGCCGCACCCCGAGGGGCCGATCAAAGCCGTTATGTGGTTCGTGTGCATTTCCAGCGAAATATCGTGCAGCGCCTGGAAAGAGCCATAGTAGAAATTGAGGTGGCTCGCTTTGAGTTTAGTTTTCACGGTGGAAACCGGTTCGGGAACAAGGGGGGCCGGCGGCTCTCGGTCCAGTGCCGGTTGCGATCGAACAGACTTGGGTGCCATAAAAGTTCCCACTTTATCCTCGCGGGACGGAAATGCCCCGCGCCAAAACTAACCGAGCCAAGATATTTGCGGTCAACACCGCGGCGATCAGAACCAGGCCGGCGGCCCAAGCCTGCCGGTGCCAGTCGTCGAACGGCGATACCGCGTGAGTAAAGATCATGTAGGGCAGGGTGGCCGTCGGCTGCGTTACGCCGCTGGGCCAAAATTGGTTGCTGAGGGCGGTGAACAGCAGCGGCGCCGTTTCGCCGGCGATCCGCGCCATCCCCAGAATCATCCCCGTCAGCACGCCCTTGCTCCCCGCCGGCACCACCACGGTGGCCACCGTCTTCCATTTGCTGGCGCCAAGCGCCAGCGCCGCTTCCCGCAACGCCATCGGCACTTCCCGCAAGAACTGCTCGGTTTGCCGGCTCACAATCGGGATCAGCATGACGCTCAGGGCGATTGCGCCCGCGAGAGCGGAAAACCGCCGCATCGGAACGACGACCAAAGTCCACGCCAGAATACCGACGATAATCGAGGGCACACCATTGAGAAGGTCCGCCGTATAGCGGACCACGGGCGCGAAGCTCTTGTCCTCGAATTCGGACAAGTAAACACCGGCGAGGAAGCCGATCGGAATCCCGATCAGACCCGCGATCGCCAATATTTCCAGGCTGCCGGCGATCGCATTCGCCATGCCGCCGCCCGCCTCTCCGGGAGGCAGCGGCAGCTTCGTGAAGAAACTCCAATCGAGAGATTTGCCTCCGAAATAGAGGAGGTAGCCGAGAATGACGAACAGAGTGGAAATTGTTACTGCCGTACAGACGGCGGTCAGCCCGAGCATGACGTAGTTGACCGTCCGGCGCCAGTGCAGCCGCATGTTAAGCCCTTTTCGATCCTTTACTGGTGGTGGCGAGGATCATCAATCGCGCCAGGCCGTTAATCACGATTGTCAGGCAAAACAGCACCAGGCCGAGTTCCACCAGCGCCGCTGGATACACATCGCCGGTCGCTTCCGTGAACTCGTTTGCAATTACGGCCGCTATGGAGTAGCCCGGCGCCAGCAGCGATGCGTGGATGCTGGGGTCGTTGCCAATGACCATGGTCACCGCCATGGTTTCACCGAGTGCGCGAGCCAGCGCGAGAAAAATGGAGCCAAAGATGCCCAGTCGGGCGTACGGGACGACCACCTGCCACGTCATCTCCCACTTCGTGGCGCCGAGGGCCAGGGCCGCCTCCCGCTGATCGCGAGGTACGGCGAGCAAGGCCTCCCGCGAAACGGAAATGATGAAGGGGAAAGTCATGATCGCAAGAATGATGCCTGCCGTCAGAAAGCCGACTCCGAACGCCGGGCCTTGAAAAAACGGCAGGAACCCGAGTGTCTTCTTCAAGAACGGCTCCCCGTAAGACCGCATTAGGGGCACCAGTGTAAAAATCGCCAACAGGCCAAAGATCACGCTGGGAATGGCGGCCAATAGTTCCACCAGAAACGTCAACGCGCTGGATATTCCGGCCGGGGCAAGCTCCGACAGAAAGATGGCGGCGCCTACTCCCAGAGGCACCGAGATTACCAGCGCCAGTATGGAGGTGACTACGGTTCCGTAGACGAACGGCAATGCGCCGAACTTCAGGGCAACCGGGTCCCACTGGCTGGAGAACAGGAAGCTCCATCCCATGCGTTGCCGCGCCGCAGCCGAGCCGATCCACAACTCATAAACCAAAACAGCCGTAATCAGGACAATAGTGGCGGCAAAAGCAAGAACCACCCAGCGGGCGACGATATCGCCCACTGGGTGGGTACTTTTCGCGCGGGTTACCGGCAGAACCGCTGCGTTGCTGCTAGCCATAGTGGCCGTCGATCGCGAACATGGGCTACTGAATCTGAGCGATCTGTTTCGTCTCCTTGGCTACGACTTCTTTCGGCAACGGCGCGTATGCCAAGGCCTCAGTCATCTTTTGGCCGTCGGTGAGCATCCATTGCAGGAACGCCTGAATCGCTTTGGCTTTGTGGGCATCCGGGATATGGCTCGGAATTAACATCCAGGTGAAACTGGAAATCGGATACGCATTCTTCCCCGGTGCGTTGGTGATCGACACCCGGAAATCGGCCGGCATGTTCTTAGCTGCACCCGCCGCCGCGGCGCTCACCGCTTCCAAGCTCGCCTTCACGAAGCTTCCGGATTCGTTCTTTACCGACGCATACGACATCTTGTTCTGAATCGCGTAAATCAGCTCCACGTACCCGATCGAGTTAGGAGTCTGCTTAACCGTTCCGGCGACGCCCTCATTGCCCTTGCCGCCCAAACCGGCCGGCCAACTCACCGACGTGTTCGCGCCCACTTTGCTCTTCCACTCCGGGCTTACCTTTGACAGGTAATCGGTCCAGATGAACGACGTGCCGCTTCCGTCGGACCGGTGAACTACCACGATTTCCTCGGCCGGCAGCTTGACACCGGGGTTGTCCTTCGTCACCGCGGCCTCATTCCACTTCTTGATTTTTCCTAAGTAGATGTCGGCCAGCGTTTCGCCGCTGAATTTCAATTCCTGAGTTACACCGGGAATGTTGTACGTCGGCACCACCGCGCCCAACACCGTCGGAAAATGCAGGGGGTGCACTTTCAATTTCGAGATCTGCTCGTCGGTCATCGGCATGTCCGATGCCCCGAAGTCCACCGTCCCGGACGTCAGCTGCTGGATGCCGGCGCCCGATCCGATTGACTGGTAGTTGACTTGAACATCGGAGTGCATCTTGTGATATTCGTCAAACCACTTCTGATAGATGGGCGCCGGAAATGTAGCTCCCGCAGCCGTAATCTGTTGCGCTGCCGCAACGGACCCGCCCGCGCAAATGAGAGCCGCGACGGCGAACGCTGGACTTTTCATGTTCGTTGTCTCCTTAATTCTGCCAGCCTAATGTTACAGATCAGTTAAGATCTGGCTACAGTTCAGTCGAATCCGCTAATACTGAATCGTCGGAGCGGTTCCGGGTAAAACGTACCGCAAGTTGAACCAGATCGCGTTTTCATGCGCGCTCTTCGGAGCACCGGCCGTCTTGAACCAGGGGTTGCGAAAGAGATAGGCGTACTGCCCCATCCATTGCAAGGCACCGTACTTTCCATCGCGCCAGAGCGTATGAGTCCAGCCAATCGTTCCTTCCTGAATGGTGCGGTTCTGGCTGTTCGGAGAACCGGCGTAGCCGTACCCGATGGGTGTCGTGCCATTCGCATCGAGTGCCGTGTTCCGCCCGATGTAAACGCCGCCGTAATAAATATAGGGAGCGAAATTGCCGATAGTCGCTTCAAAGCCCGATACGGTCGAGGCCGAACGCACCAGCGATGGACTGCCATCGGCCCGAACGATGAAGTTTGGGGCCGCGCCGAAGATATAACGGCCGCCGCCGTCGTTCATGTAATTAGCAGTGATGAAGCGGAAGTTCTTGACGAGTTCGGCATTGACGGTCAGGGTCCCCCCGCCGCCCGCCCGAGTAAAATGTTGATTCGTTACCGGGTTGAACAACCGGACCGTATCTTCCATCCCCCCCAGTTCGAAATGGAAGCGGGAGGACGGATCCACCGTGAACTTGGCGATGATGTCGGGATGGACATTCGCCACCGTTCGGTCGTTGTTCACGGAATTATCGATCTGCGTGTTAAAACCGGAATTGCTGGCGAAGGCCGTCGGCAGGGTCGGGATGCCGCCGCCGCCGGAACCGCCAAAATATTGACTCGAGTTCTCGAGCGCGACACCGAAAGCTACTGTCTTGCTGGGATGGCCGATGAAACGAATCCCGGGAATTCGACCCCAGAATAGGCCATTTGTGTAGTTGACGTCCACGACTTGCGTGTAGAACAGGTCCGCCGGAAGGGGCCCCATGCCGCGGCGGTTCGGCAGCAGCATGCTCCAGGCTTGGCCTGCCAGCACCTCCCAGAAGCCTCTTCGCACATCGACGTAATATTGACGGATCCGGAACAGCATGCTGTTGCTGGAAACCTGTGTGTTGTTTCCGGCAACCCCACCCACAAAATCGCCTTCGAAATATCCCAGCACGTTGGCGCCTTTTACTTTTGCATCCACGCGCAGCCCCAGCCGCGAATTCTCGGCGCTCCATTTGTCTTCAGTCAGCCGCCCCTGGACCGTATTGTTGTACGGAATACTCCCGAAGTTCGTCTGCAGGCTCGTACCGGCGTTGGTGCTCCGGAACGTGTTCGTGATGTCCATGAACCCGACCGGGGTGATGGTAGCATCCCCAATGTGAACCTGCAGCGGCGAACTCGGCTCAGCCGCGGCTTGCGGAGGCGCGAGCACCGGCGTCGCGGCGGTCGCGACCGGCGCCAGCCCACGCGGGATGATCGGCGTCGTCGAAGCCACTTCCCCGATGTTGGGCGCTTTGTGTTCCGGCTCCGCCAGTCTCTCGGCTGCTGCGGCAGCTTTCTCCAGCACCACTTGCTGCGCCTCCAGAGTTGCGCGCAACTCTTCGATTTGCTTCTGCTGCTGCTCCAGCTGCTTTCGCAGTTGCTGGATCTCCATCGTCTGGCTGTTGGTAGCCGGAGCGGAATCTTGGCCTTTGGCGGCGGGCACCAGGGTGCAGGCAATCGCCAGGGCGAATCTTCGTAGGCGGCTGTTCATAGAGCCTTGAATTCTATCCCTCCTCGGTTCGAAAACTGAAGCCCTGCGATTCGTCGAACTCGCCTGGCTCAACAACCTTCTGCCGGAATCCTTTCGACACGTGCGGCGCGCTAAAAATCGCCTTGGCACAACTGCAGTCTCGAGGTTTAAGATTGAGCTTAAATCAACGAATGTTACGAAATCATGACTGCGCGGTTAAGAGCTGCTTGTAACTGCATCAATGCGTTCGAAATAAAACGCCGATACTCGAGCCGGTTGAACCCGTCTCCGAACGCACTCTTCTTCGGTACCAGATGGTCCATGTCCCTTGGCGGTCTTTACAGTTTGGTTACAAACCGGTATTCTTCCATTAGCATGGCTGTGCCATGTGTGGAGTAGGTTGTGTTGGCAGCATGGTGGATTGTACTCGGGCTTTTCCACGCGCAGGTTGATCCGGTCCGGCGGGCCGAGATGGTTGAAGCCATTGCCGCTGCTCAGGCGGCGGTCCAGCAGCACGCAGCGACTCCTCAGAGTCAGGAGGAGCGACGCCGGTTTGAAGAAAAATTCAACCGGCTGGTTTCGGCGATGGAAGATTTCCAGCGCGAATATAACGCCTCTCGCGGCCAGGTGTGGCCTCAACGAGAAGCAGAAGCTCTGAAGAAAGCCATCAAGGATCTTCCGTTACGCTAGGCAGTCCCCGGAAATGCCTCCTCGCTCAAAAAAAGCGGGAGGCGGCTCTCCGGTTGAGCACCACCTCCCGCGGGGGAGTTTGCGTGTCGATCTAAAAGTTAAACCGCAGAGACATCTGAATCTGCCGTTGGGCGCCCAATCCCACATCTTTGCTGACCGTCGAGTTGAATACTCCAAATGCTGCCCCCGCTGACGAAGCCGAGAACGGCTGTCCCGGTTGAAAACTGGTTGACAGTGCGTTCGCGGCCGTGGCCGGGGGATTGGCGAAATTCGCGTGATTCAGGATGTTGTAGAACTCCGCCCGGTATTCGACATTCCGCTTCTCGTCGATTTTGAATTGTTTATGAAGCGTGAAATCCAACTGGCTCAGCGCCGGTCCATGTATGGGATATCGTCCGAGGTTGCCGAAGCTGCCCGGTGTGGGGATGGTAAACGCGGCCGGGTTCAGGAAATACCGGGCGTCACCCGTGTGAAGGAACGGGTCAACTCCCGGAACCACACTGGGTCGCCGATTACTGCGGAATGCTCCGCCATACGGATTGTTGATGACTGCTGTGGTTTGCACCACGCCTCCGGTCACGATTGGCGAAGATACGTACTGATTGGTGCCGTTGATCTGGTACACGATATCGGGCCGGGTCAAGGTAATGTCCATCGGCAGGCCCGTGCGCGCATTCGCGATCCCGCCGACTTCCCAGCCGCCCGCCACGAACTTGGCGGCTTTGCTGCTCAGCTTGAACGGAAGCTGGTACAAGGCTGACACGTTTACACTTTGCCGCACGTCGAAGGCGTTGTTTCCGCGGTCTTGCTCGAAGTTGAAGGGGTTCTGGGTAGTCTGTGCCTCGTTGGATCCGCCGGTGTCCCCGATGCTATGGCCATAGGTCCACTGGAGACCAGCTGTGAGCCCGTTGGCGAAACGGCGGTTCCACGTAGTCTGTAACGAGTCATAGTGATCCGTGCCGCCGCTGGTCTTATAGTCGATCTGAGCGAAGCGAGGGCCGAATTGCAGAATAGGCGTGCCGATGCCTGTAGTCGGGTTTGTCGTCACTCCCACGATGCCGTTCGTCCAGGAACGCAGAAACAGGTTGCGGCCCTGGCTTCCGACATAGGCCACCGTCAGCACCGAATTGCCTGGCAGGGCTTGCTGTACCGAGAAGGTGTAAGAAAGAACTTTCTCCGGCAGAGTATATCCATTGCCATAGGCGCGCGGTTGAAATCCCAGGTTCGGATCATTGACGTTATAACCGCCCAATACCTGGGCCGGAACAATGGGCCAAGCGATATTGCTGGTAAGCGTGCGGCTCGCGCGATCGGAATCGATTGGCTGGACCTGATCTTCGGTCTGGCCCGGGCCGTAGTAGTAGCCGGCGCCGATCCGGAACACGGTCCGATTCTGAAATCTCTCCGGCGCCCACGAAAACGCCAGCCGCGGCCCGAAATTTTTCGTGGACGAGTGATACCACGGTGTCGTGTTGGGCAGATCGCATCCGGGTGTCGTTCCGCAGGCGAGTTTACCGGTATCGGCATTGAACAGAACGAAAAGGTTTCGGTCCTCCTGTAGAGGATGATAGTACTCATAACGCAGCCCGTAACTCATCGTCAGATTGGGCCGGATCTTCCATTCATCCTGCGCGTAGAAGACCAGGTAATATTGCTTCAGAAAACGATTCCCGGTCGCACCGTTGTTGAAAGGGTCGGGAGCGCTCGTATCCCCGAGGACCTGAATCTGACTGGGCGTATTGGCCAGCAATGCCGAAATACTTGGGAAGGTGTACGTAGTGCCTCCCTGCCGATCGGTGTAAAGGCGCACCGCCCGGTATTCGCCGCCGAATTTCAGGGCGTGCTCTCTCTTGATAACGCTGAGATTGTCGATGATCGAATAGGTGTAATTCGTGTAAGGCTGGCCGCGCCCGTTCTGCGAGCTATTGCCACGAACGAGATTGCCGAGCGTCGCCGCTCCAGCCGAAGCTCCCTGGCCTCCTATCCCCGCGATTGCCACGTTTCCGGTGAAGCTCACAGCGAACGCGCTGGTGTCCACTCCGGGAATCGGTGGGGTCACGCCGTTGATCCGCGTCTTGTTGCCGTTGAAGCCGAGCTTGGTCTCATTGATGACCGTCGGTTTATAGACCTGCTGCATCGTATAAACCACGTTTTGCGGAACGCCGGTCACCACTTGATTGGCGCCCGTAACGTCCAACGGCGAGTTGAGATAGCCCTGGTCGCGGTTATAACGCAGATACTGCGTGAACTTGCTGTTGATCACATGATCAACGCGGAAGCTTCCGAAGTACTCGTCCACCGAGGACGATGCCACGCGCTGCGCCAGGTCGAGATCCGGATTGCTCGTTGGCGTTCCTGACGGATAACCGGCCAGCAACGGCAGAATTGATGGCACGGCCCGCGCGCGCGCCGTGGTGCTCGGTACGGTTGCGATAAGGTTTACCCCCGCACGCTGTCTCAAGGATTCCTGGGATAAAAAGAAGAATAACTTGTCCTTCTGGATCGGCCCTCCAATGGATCCGCCATATTGGTTCAAGCGCAGCGGCGTTTTCGAAGCGCCGTCGAAAAAGTTACGCGCATCCAGCGCATTGTTGCGGAAGTATTCGAACAATCCGCCGTGAAGATCGTTTCCGCCCGACTTCGTTACAACGCTGATCTGGCCCGCGGTCCCCGTTCCGTATTCGGCCGGATAGTTGCTCGAATCTACGCGGAATTCCGCCACGTTCTCCAGGCTGTTTTGCAGACGGAAACCGGTTGATACTTCGCCGTTCAAATTGCCGGGCGATGCATCGATAATGGAACTCGCCTCGACTCCGTCGAACCGCACCGCGTTTTCCTGGTTAGCGCGGCCGCTAAACCGGATGTTGTCGAAGCTGCCGCCGCCCGCAGTCTGTGCACCGGGAGCCAGTAGATAGAGCTGCGAAAGTTGGCGGCCATTCAACGGCAGGGTGCCCACTTCGCGCGCATTGACGTTAGCCCCGATCGCTGCCGAACTCGTGTCGACCACCGTCAGATCGCCGCCCGAAACGGTGACTTGCGTGGCCACGGAAGCCGGCTGCAGCACAACGTTCAGAATGCGTTCTTGCCCGACGCTCAGATGGATCTCCGAGTATTCCGTGGGCCCCAAGCCGTTTCCCTCCGCCTTGACCGTGTAGGTCGAAGGGGTCAGGTTCGAAATGACAAAATGGCCGCGGTCGTCCGCCACGACTTTGCGCTCCTGGCCGGTCTTGGTGTCCGTGGCGCTGACCATAGCATTGGGAATCACGGCGCCGCTCGGATCCGTAATGTCGCCTGCGATTCGAGTCTTGTCATTCTGGGCGTACAACAATGGAAGCGCCATCACGCCCAGAAGGGTGAAGCGTACAAGTTGACTTTTCATGATTTGGCTCCCTAAATTAGCGAGCTTGGGTTACAACGCAATAACAGTCCAATGAAGTTTATGTGTCGCGTCGCCGTAGTCGAACTGTAATGTACGGAGTGTCGGCTCGCGCGAGGTTATGAGGCCGCCGCGCCGTTATATCGGGGCAACGTGATGGTGAAGCAGGATCCTTTGCCTAACTGGCTCTCCACGCGAATCGCGCCGTGCATTCGCTCGATGGCCTGGCGGACGATCGATAGGCCGAGCCCGGTTCCGCCTACATCGCGCGAGCGCGCCTTGTCGACGCGATAAAAGCGTTCGAAGATTCGTGACAGATCTTCCGGAGGAATTCCAATCCCGGTATCGGTGACCGAGATTTCGACTCGGTCGCCCGCCGCGACCGAAGCTCGGACGGTGACCTCGGCTCCCGGATGGCTGAATTTAATCGCGTTATCGAGCAAATTCGCCATCGCCTGCTCGAACGCAAGCCGGTGCCCTACGATTCGCGCTGAACAGATCTCGGCCGCCTGCAGGATCACGCCTCGTGTTCCGGCCACGGGCTCGATAGCGCGCATGGCGCTGGAGACCACATCCTGGACGGGGATGGGCTCGGGTTCGGAGCGCGGACCGCCGGTATCGAGCTGCGAAAGCGTAATCAAATCTGCCGCGATGTTGGTGAGCCGGACACTGTTGGCGTGAATGATTTCCAGAAACTTGCGCCGGTTTCTCTCGTCATCCCAGGCGCGGCCGAGCAGAGTTTCCGAGCACCCGGTGATTGTGGCCAGCGGCGTGCGGAACTCGTGTGAAACGTTGGCTACGAAATCACGTTGCATCCGCTCGACACGCGCCATTGGCGTAACGTCGTGCAAGATGGCCAGGGCCCCCCGTGCTTTGGCGCCCGCCAAGGGCGTCGCGGACACCTCAAACCAGCGGTCCTCTTGCACAGGGATGCTCAGACGCCGGCGCAGTGTCTCGCCTGAATCGATGACATGCTTCAGTATTTGGAACAACCCCGGGTCTCGCAATACTTTGATCAGCGGAACACCCTCCGGAATCGCGTGTCCCGCCGTTCGAACGAAAGCTTCATTACAGAATGAAACGTTGAGCCGCCCGTCAACCGCCAGCACTGCATCGGTCATGCTCGCCAGAATCGCCTCGCGGCGGGCTAGCTCGGTGCTGAGCCCCTGCACCACTTGATCCATCTTGGTAGCCATTCGGGAAAGCGAGCGGGCCAGTTCTCCCAGTTCATCCTCGCCCGCCTGCAGAGGCCGCCGCGACACATCCGAATCCGGCATCTCGCGGGTGTAAGCGAGAAGGTCGTTCACCCGGCGGGACAATGCCCGTGAGGCAGCCCATGGGACGGCGATGGCCAGTATCCCCCAAAACGGAGTCAGCCATCGCACCGGTCCAGGGGGAATCCACCACTCCAGCGCGACCACAACCGGCAAAACCGTAACCGTCGCAACCGCAGCCATCCTCCGGGAGATCGAAGCCATCGAGTAAAGCTGCTCAATGTTAGCATGTGGGCCTGCGTTTGGCGCCGCTCGCTGCGCAACGGTAGGAAGCCCGGGGCTTATATTCGCGCGCAGCCTGCGCGCCGATTTACCGGGCGGCGCCTCGATTGAGGAAACACTGGCGCGCCAGCCGCTCGATCGTGTGGGAGGCTTGAACGCGATGCTCGCTGGTGTAGAGGCGGTGGTTGCGCTCGACTTCCCCGAGACGATAGACGTAGTTTGCAGTCAGGCCCGCGGAGCGCTGCAGACCGGCGGGCGAGATGTCGCCGAGCCAGTTGATCTGTTCCAGCCGCGCTCCATTGCGTAGATGAAACCGCGCTACCGGATCGAGCGGGTCGTAGCCATGCTTGGCGTGCAGCAGATAATAGGCACACAACGGAACCAGTTCATTCTGCAGTTCCGCGGCACGATGCTTCTCGGTAAACCAGCGCGGCGCTTCGAGCTTTTCCAGAATCGCCGTCAGCGCGGCGTCCTGAGGACCGTTTTCGTTTCGCCGCGCGCGGCTGGCGAGCCAGCCCAGAAAGCCGGTGAGCGGCGAGAGCGTCGCGATGGTGCGCAGCCGCGGGAATTCGCGCCGCAGTTCATCGGCGACGGTGCGGATCAGGAACGTTCCGAACGGCACGCCGCGCAGGCCATCGTGGCAGTTGGTAATCGAGTAGAACAGCGCACATTTTGCCGAGTCCGACCCGGTTACCGGAGAATCGGGATCGAGCAGCGGCTGCACCTGGGCGCTCATGCGCTCGACTAGCGCCACCTCGACGAAAATCAGCGGTTCGTCGGGCAAGGCCGGATGAAAGAACGCGTAGCAGCGGCGGTCCGCTTCCAGGCGCCGGCGCAGATCGCGCCAACCCTGAATCTGGTGCACCGCTTCGTACTCGATCAGCTTTTCCAGGATGATCGCCGGCGTGTGCCAATCGATGCGCCGCAGCACCAGGAACGCGCGATTAAACCAGCTGCCGAGCAGGTGGGCGAGATCGGATTCGATGGCGAGCCACTCGGGGTTCTGGCCGAGAGAGCTTAACAGCTCGCGACGCATCTCGATCAGCGTGCGCGTGCCGCCGGGAGCCAGGTTCAGCCGGCGGAACAATTCCTGCCGCGGCGGTTCGACGGTACGCACCATGCGAGCCAGGTTGGCCGCCGATGGTTCAACGCGGTACAAATCGGCGCAGCGGCCGACTTCGGCCGGATCGGGTGAAAACTCACGGCTCAGGCAATCGAAGAATTCGCTGCGCGCCAGCTCCGGAATGGAGCGATAAGCTTCCAAGGCGTCGCGCGCGAGACCAGCCGTATCGCCGCGTTCAGACAACAGCTCCCGGCAGTGTGCGAGAGCCTGCCGTACGGCAGGCGACCCATCGCGCAATGCGCCATTGCTGGAGCGCGGCGTTAAACCAATGAAGCGAGCCAGTCCCAAGACTACCCCTCCGGGCCTGTATCCAGTCTTCAGTATCTCCGACGCCGGGACAAGAGGGTAGCCGCCATTGTGGTTCCAAAGGTACTAACCAACTATAGCCCCGGATTAAAAATCAGTTAGAAAAGTGGTCGTGAAGCGCGACGGCGCCCATTAAACTTCTTGGGGCATGGATTGCGGCAGAAATTCGAGGCTGCCGTTTGCCGCCTCCTTGCCCGAAAACCAACTCTGGATGGTGGGAAGCATGGCCAGCGCGGCCGCTTCACCGGCCGCGATCAGCTGGGGGCCGCGAGCGAAGCCGTCCCAATCCACGCCGCGCACATCCGGGGCGATCAGCGCGTCAGTCTCGTTCCGCCAGGCCTCTTCGGATCGGCATTGCATGATCTGAAAACAACGGTTCACCACCTGGAACATGTTGTGGGGCGGAGCGCTGGGGCCGCGCATGGGCAGGTGCACCGAAATGACGTGAGTGGCTCCCAACTGCCGCGCCAGAGCGGCCGGAATCTCCATGCTCATGGCGCCGTCCACGAGCAGGCGGTCCTTGAGCCGGACCGGCTGGAAGAGGCCTGGGTACGAGCAGCTGGCTCGGATGGGATCGAACACTTTGCCGGAGCCAAAGAACGGCACCGGTTCGCCGGTGGAAAGGTCGGTTGCCAACACGCCCAGTGGGATGCGCATCTCCTCAAACTGGTAGGCCTTGAGAAGGCGCTGCAGAAAACGGTGCATGCGTTCGCTGCCGACGAGGCCCAGCCGGCCGAGCTGCCAGCGGCCGACGTCGGCGAATCGCATGGCGCAGCCGGCGGTGGCGATCTCCGCGGGCGTGGCGCCGCTCGCGTAAGCGGCAGCCACAATTGCGCCGGCGCTGACGCCGGTGACGCAGTGGATCGGAATATGATTGTTTTCGAGAACTTTGAGCACGCCGGCGTGGGCGATGCCGCGGGCGAAGCCGCCGCCGAGCGCCAGTCCGATGCGGGGCGCCGGAGGAGGCGCCGAAGATGCCCGGGAGTCAGAGGGATGGGAAGAACGGCGCAGTTCGCCCAGAAGACCGCCTACCCGGCTGGCGGCTTTTCGTACCCAATTTCGGTCCATTCGGGGCCCCCCCCGACGGGAAATCGTCACTGCTTTTCCCGTAGAATAGACTACTAACCAATTATGAAGATGTTGCGGCGCGCCCCCAGGTTTCGGTGGTTCGTGCTGGTTTCCACCACGGTGGTACTAGCGGCGGCCCAGCCGAACATCTCGGGTACTATCGAAATAGAGCAGTCGCTCCAGAAACTCAACGAGTTGGGCAGCGTGCTCATGATCGGGGCTCACCCTGACGACGAGAGGACGGGCGTGCTGGCCTACTTTGCCCGCGGCCGGCACATGCGCACGGCCTATTTGTCGGCAACCCGGGGCGAGGGCGGCCAAAACCTGATCGGCTCCGAGCAGGGCGCGCAGCTGGGGATGATTCGAACCCAGGAGTTGCTGGCCGCGCGGCGGATCGACGGCGCGCAGCAATTCTTCACGCGAGCCATCGATTTCGGCTTTACGCGAACACCGGCCGAGGCGCTGCAGATGTGGGGCCACGACCGGATTCTTTCCGACATGGTGTGGGTTATCCGGCAATACCGGCCGGACGTGGTGATTCTGTGCTTCACCGGAACGCCGCGCGATGGCCACGGCCAGCATCAGGCGTCGGCCATTCTCGGCCGGGAAGCGTTTCGGGCGGCGGCCGACCCGGCGCAGTTTCCCGAGCAGCTCCGATACGTGCAACCGTGGCAGGCGAAACGGATGGTGCAAAGCTCGTTTAACTTCGGTGGAGCGCCACCGGGAGCCGGCGGAGGCCGCGGGGGCAGGGGAGGTGGACGGGAAGGCGCCGGGCGCGCGGCGAATCCGGGACCGGCGCCGGCGAAGGTGATCGGCCCGCCGATCGATACCGATACCGGCGCGTTCAACCCGGTCCTCGGCTATTCGTACGAAGAAATTGCCGGCATGAGCCGGAGCATGCATCGTAGCCAGGGCATGGGCAACATGGGGCGCGTGGGCGAGGTGGATAGTGAATTCACGGTAATAGGCGGAGATGCCGCCTCTAAGGACTTGTTCGACGGAATCGATACCAGCTGGAACAGTCTGCCGGGTGGAGCGGCAGTCGGGACGGTGCTGGCCGAAGCGCTGCGGGTCTTTGAGCCGGCGCATCCGGAGAAAATTATTCCGCAGCTGGAAAAGGCGCGGGGCATAATGGCGAACATCCCGGACCCGTTGGCCCGGATCAAGCTGCAGGAATTAGATGAAGCGATCGCGCAGTGCGCCGGGTTGTGGATCATCGCGCAGGCGCGCACACCCGAGATGGTGCCCGGCTCCTACTTGAGCGTGACCACGACCATCATCAACCGGTCTCCGGCGGCGATGACCCTCCAAGGGGCGCGGCTGGAAGGCATGTTCAACGAAGAGCTTCCGGTACAGGCGGTGCCGCTAACATATAATCAGACCAACGCGCTAACCTCGACGCGGCAGGTGCCGGATGCCCAGCCGTATTCGTCGCCGTATTGGCTGGCGCAGCCCCCGAGCGGCAGCACCTACACGGTGCAGAACCAGCAGCTGATCGGGCTCGCCGACACACCGCCGATTCTCCAGGTGCGGCTGCGATTTACGGCCGACGGCGTGCCGTTCGAGGTGACGCGGCCGGTAGAATACCGGTACGCGGACCGCGCCGAGGGGGCGCGCGTGCGGCCCATCGCGGTAGTGCCGCCGGTGGCCGTGGATTTACCCAACGCGGTGGCGATGTTTCCCACCGCGGCGAGCCGCAAGGTTGCGGTTTCGATCCGTGGAAACGTGGAAGACGCGAAAGGCGATGTGCGGCTGGATGTGCCCGCGGGCTGGATGGTAATTCCGAAATCGCTGCCGTTTCACGTCGGCGCGTTGGGTGAAGTAGAAGAAGTATTTTTCGATGTGACGCCGCCGGCCGGTGACGCCATAACGGCAGCGCGGGCCGTGGCGACGGTGGGCGGCCGCGAAATCAGGTCGGGCATGCAGATGATTTCGTATCCTCACATACCGACGGAGATTCTGCTCCCTCCCTCGGAGGCCCGCCTGACGCGCGCGGATATTAAAGTGACGGCGCGCAAAGTCGGCTACATCATGGGCGCCGGGGACGAGATGCCGGAAGCGCTGCGGCAGCTTGGGCTGGATGTGACCCTGCTCAGCTCTTCCGACCTCGAGGAAGGCGATCTTTCGCGTTTCGATGCCATCGTGGCCGGCGTTCGCGCCTACAACGTGCGCGCCGACCTCCGCGCCAGCCAGCGGCGGTTGCTCGATTATGTGAAGAACGGCGGCACGTACATCGTGCAGTACAACACGGGCGACAATTCGTTGAACGTGGGGCCGTATCCCCTCACCACGCCTCCCGGCAACCGTTATCGCGTCACGGTGGAGGACGCGCCGGTGACTTTGCCGCATCCCGACAGCCGGCTGTTGCAGTACCCCAACCACATTACGCCGAGAGATTTCGAAGGCTGGGTGCAGGAGCGCGGCGTATATTTCGCGACCAAGTGGGATCCCAGGTACGAGACGGTCCTAGCGTCGAAAGACCCGGACGAGGAAGAAGCGCCGCTGGCCGGCGGCGAATTGTGGACGCACTACGGCAAGGGCGTCTACATTTTTACCGCGTACTCGTGGTTCCGGCAGTTGCCGGCGGGCGTGCCCGGGGCCTACCGGCTGTTCGCCAACATGCTCAGCGCGAAGTAGCCGCCGCCGCTGCCTGTTCCCGGAACGCGGGTCGCGACGGGTCGAAGTGGCGGATGTAGCGCTGCAGCAGGATCTCCAGGCGATTCAGCCCGTCCGAGCGAGCTTCGGCCAGAGCCTGCCGATTGCTCCAGTGGTCGTGAGTCATGCGATAACAGGCGATGACGAGACCCACCCGGTCATCGCCTCGCCAGCAATGCATGAAAACAGGCCATCGCTCGGGGTCGTTCAGGACTGAGAGCACGCCGGCCACCTGCTGATCCTCCGGCGGAAAGATGCCGGAGAGTCGCATGCTGATGTACCGCATGCCGGCCGCTTCCACTTGTTTGCGTTCTCTGGGTTTGTGAAAACGTCCGCCGCGCAGGTCGAGAACGGTTTTTATCCCCATCTGCGCCAATTCCGAATATTGCGGCGGATGGGGTTGCTTTCCTATGTAAATGTGATCATTCACACGATGGAGGTGGGTGATTTCGGCGCAGAGGGGGACGGTAAGCAGCAGGACGGCGAGGGTTCGCACCTGATTGGGGAAGCAATGGGAGGGCCAGATTAGTTTTCGGCTAACGCGAGCCCCGGCAGCTTACGGCCGTCCGGCAATTGAATGGTGACGGCGCGAATGCGGAAGCTGTTGTCTTTGGCGCGGCCGCCGGTAATGGAGATGCGGTCGCCGGGCTTGACGGTGTCTTTGTTCCAGCCGAGGCGGCCGAGCATGCTGCGGCTCTCCAGTTCGACGTCCCAGTGCTCGATCTCGTTATTCTCGCCGGTCACATCGAGGGCGATGCGGGCGTGAGGATTTTGCCATTCGAATTTCGTTACCACACCGCCGATAATGGTCCCATGGACGAGATCGTAGATGGCGGTGGAATGGTGGGCGAGGGCCGGCAACACGCACAGGATGAGGACAGCCAGGCCGGTTCGGAGCATCGTTCCGACTGTACCATTCACCTTGACAGAGTTGGTTAGCGCGGAGTAGAAAAGGTAAATCATGTGGAAAGCGTTCCTGGCGCTGGCGCTCGCGGCATTGCCGGCCGCGGCGCATCATTCGTTCGCGGCCGAATACGATCGGGACAAGCCAATCAAACTGATGGGCACCGTGTCGAAGTTCGATTTAAGCAATCCGCACTCATGGATTTATATCGACGTCAAAGACGCGGATGGCAAAGTGGTGAATTGGGCGTTTGAAACGGCATCGGTGGCCAATCTGTACCGCCGCGGGTTTCGTAAAGACACCGTCAAGCCCGGGACCGTCGTGACGATCGAGGGGTATCTGGCAAAGGACGGCACTCATACCGGCAATGCCCAAAAGATGACGTTACCAGACGGCAAGGAATACGTGCTGGGGACCGAGCAGAATCCGGGCTAGCATGCGCTTCGGTCTAATGCTGGCCGCGCTGTCGATGGTCTCGGCGGCGGCGGCGCAATACACTCCGCCCCGCACGCGCGATGGCACGCCGGACCTGCAGGGCATCTGGGAAACACGCAACGCGGCCGCCTTCGACGTCAGTGAGATTGCCGACGGGCACGAGATTCCGTATCTTCCGGAAGCGCTGGAACGGGAGCAGAAGGGCAACCGCGTCGATCCGATGGCGCATTGCGCCATGCCGGGGGTGCCGCGGATCAACTATCTGCCGTTCCCGTTTCAGATTATTCAACGGCCGGGGCTGGTAATCGTGTTGTATGAATACCTCCACAACCAGCGGCTGATCCAGACCACGCCGCGCGAGCATCTGGAAGGAATCGATTTATGGATGGGGGATTCGGTTGGGCACTGGGAGGGCGACACGCTGGTGGTCGACGTGGCCGATCTGGGCGACAAAACGTGGCTGGACTCGGCGCGGCATACGCACAGCGATGCCCTGCACGTCATCGAGCGCTATACGCGCACGGGGCCGGATGCGATTGCGTACGAAGCGATGCTGGAAGATCCGAAGATGTATTCGAAACCATGGAAGATCAGCATGACGCTGCACCGCAACACGCAGCCGGGCTTTGAGCTGCGCGAGCAGGAATGCACCGAAGGCGACAACGGGCGCGCGATTCAGCCGCAATACCGGCCTGCGCCGAAGGGCGATCCGCTGGAGTTCATCCGCACGTATCCGAAGAGCGGAGGTTCGAAATGAAGGCGAACATGCTGATCTGTGCGTCACTGCTGGCGGTTTCCGGATTCGGGCAGTCGAAAGGGTACGTGCCGCCGCGGACTTCCGACGGTCTGCCGGACCTGGAAGGCATGTGGCAGCCGCGGGCGAACGGAGCGGCCTATTCGATCCTGCCGCATCCGGGCGGATTCTTCCTGGGCGCGGAGTCGAAGGAAGGCGTGGTGCAAGGCGGGGTTCTGCCGTACCAGCCATGGGCGGCGGCGCAGGTGAAGGAATTGACGCAGCACATGGAATTCGACCCCACCGGCCACTGCCACTATGAAGGCATTCCGCATGCGATGTATTTCGGTTTTCAGATCGTTGAGACGCCGAAATATATCGCCGTGATGCACGAGAACATGCATGCGTGGCGCATCATTTATATGGACGGAAGCCCGCATCCGAGGGATTATTCGGCATGGATGGGTGATTCGCGCGGATACTGGGAAGGGAGCACGCTGGTGGTCGACGTGGCCGATAACAACGATAAGAGCGTGTTCGACATGGCCGGCCATTTCCATAGCGATGTGCTCCACGTACTGGAGCGGTTCATACCGGTCGACGCTAACACCATGCGGTACGAAGCCACACTGGACGATCCGAAGGTATTTACGCGTCCGTGGAAGATGGGTTTTCCGTTGAAGCGCGCGCCGAAAGACTACCAGTTTCTCGAGTCGGGGTGCTTCGAGGATGAACGCGACCAGGAACACCTGGTGAAGGGAAAAGCCGCGCTTCCCGCAGATCACTATAAGCAATAAACCGTCTTCAACCCTACTTTCGAAGCATTTGTTGGGGATCCCCGTATCGGCTAATCACCTCAACCGACGAAGGGCCGCTCTCGATTTCCCGAACGGCAGGGAGCCACTCACTCAGAATGGCGAGACTCATCGGCTTTACGCGGATCGAAGGGGAGCCTAGGAGTCCCACGCCGCGTGGCAAGGTGTCCGATGAGGTCGCACCTTATCTCTTACGCCTCCACGGTAGCGCGCCGGTGGCCCCGGCCGCGGCGCGTTGAACCCGGATGCCCTGTAAGTTGATGAAATACAAGCGCAGAAAATTCGCGAGTTTTCGTCACTGCCCGCGATTACGAAATAATCCCTTTCCTTACCGCGTACAGAATCAGCTCGGGAACGCTGTGCAGCCCAAGCTTTTGCAGGATGTGAGCGCGGTGGGTTTCCACGGTGGTGGAGCTGATGTTCAGCACGAGGGCGACTTCCTTGTTGCTCTTGCCTTCCGCCACCATCTGCAGGATTTCTCGCTCGCGGTCGGTAAGCAGTTCGTAGCTGTCGTCGAGGCCGCGGCTCTCCAGTTGGTGCATGTAGTCTTCCTGCAGCATGCGGCTCACTTTGCGCGTGAGAAACGAGCGGCCCTGGAAGACGGCGCGGATGGCATCGATGACTTCGCTGCGCAGCGAATCCTTCAGGAGATAGCCTTTGGCGCCGGCCTTCAAAGAGCGCAGGACGTAGCTTTCGTCCTGGTGCATGCTGAGCATAATGACCGCCGTGTGGGGCTTGGCGGCGAGAATGCGGCGCGTCGCTTCGATGCCGTTGAGGTTTGGCATGGCGATGTCCATCACGACGACGTCGGGCGATTGCTCTTCGGCCATGCGAATACTGTCGCGGCCATCGGCGGCCTCGGCTACCACGGCCATGTCGGGCTGCTTCTCGAGCAAAGCGCGCAAGCCATCGCGCACCACCGTATGGTCGTCAGCCAACAAAATGCGAATGGGCATCGCGTCCGTTCTCCGGGGCCAGTTCGGCGACCGGCAGTTCGGCGGAAATCAAGGTTCCCTGGCCGAGCCGCGAGTTAATCTGCAGGGTTCCTCCCAGCCGGCGCACGCGTTCTTCCATTCCGAGCAGGCCCATGCCGCGCACCAGCTGCGGGTCGAACCCGGCCCCGTCGTCGCGGACGGAAAAGAGCACGCGGTGCTTCTCGCGTTTGACCGCCACTTCGACCGATCGCGCATTGCCGTGGCGCGCCGCATTGTTGAGAGCTTCCTGCACGAGGCGGTAGACGCACGTCTTGTGCTCTTCGGGAAGGTTGTCGGCGTCGTCGTCGGCGGAGACCGCGATTTTGAGGCCGGTGCGCTTGGCTGTCTCGCGCGCATGCCAGTTCAGCGCGGGGACGAGCCCGAAATCGTCGAGCATGGAAGGGCGCAGCAGCAGGGCTAAATCCCGAACCTCGTTGACAGTCCGCTCGGCCAGGGTGCGGATCGATTGCAGGTGATCGTGCGTTTCGTGGGGACCGTCGGCGCAGACGGCGCTTTCGGCTTCCATGAGGATGGCGGAGAGCGACTGGCCGACTTCATCGTGCAGCTCGCGCGCGAGGGAGCGGCGCTCATTTTCCTGGGCCCGCAGCAGGCGGGCCGAAAGCTCCTGCAGATCGGCGCGGGCGCGGGCGTTTTCGTCGAGACGGCGCTCCAATTCCCCTTCCAGCTTTAGAGTGCGCGCAATCGTGAGGATCGCCAGCACCAGGCCGCCCGCCAACGTGATGGCAAAGGTCAGAATCAGCGAGCGCCGCAAACCATCGGATGAGGCCGCCAGCCGCTCTTCGGCGCGCTTGAGCCCGCGTTCGTTCACAGCCGAGATGCGGTCGGCGATCTGCAGCATGGTGGTGCGGCGCGGCACTAACTGGTCATAAAAGAAAGAGGAACGGAGCCGGTCGCGATCGGCGCGCGACCAGGTCATAATCCGGTCCAGCACGCCCCAGTAGGCGTCAATCTGAGCTTCGAGGGCGCGAAACGGTTCGCGTTCTTCGAGTTCCAGGGAGAGCGAATAGCGGTCGAGCGCCTCGTGCGTCTCGCGCTCGAGCGCGGCCAGGCGGGCGGTCTGGGCTCCGGCCCCCACTTCGTCGGGAGACAACAGCAGGTCGCGGACGTATGTCCCGGAGAGATAAATCTGGGCGCGAATCTGATCGAGGGCGCTCAAACGTTCCAGGAATGCCTTGCGGGACTCCGTCTCGTCGTTGCGCACATGATTTAACTCGACCAGCGTTCCGGCTCCGGCCCCGAGGACGCAGATCAGCAGGCCGCCGAATCCAAAGGAGAGGGCAAGCCAAGGCGGCCAGCGGCCTTTCAGCCGGACGGCAGACCCATGGGACGCTGTCGCCGAAGCGCGTTCGGGCAAGATTTCTCCTTCTCCCCAGTGTAGTTGAGCGGGTTTACGGGAGAGAATCCTGTCCGAACAGGATGGGCCGAGCCCCTGGAAACCGTTATGAATGGAAAAGGAGGGTTGAAGTCACCCATGAGGAAATTTTACGAGTTAACCTTGGTTGCCGCTGCCGCGCTGGCGATGATCGGCGCCGGCTGCGCGAAGAAGAAGGTGGCGGTGAGCACGCCGCCCGCACCCGCGCCCGCCGCGCAGACACCGGCCGCGACTCCGGCCGCAACGCCGGCCCGCCGCCAGCCCACACAGACCCGGCAGACCGCCAGCGCGCCGGCGCCGCGGACGCCGAATGCCGCGACGAAGGCCCGGATCGACGAACTGCTGGCCCGGATTTCCGACGCTTATTTCGACTACGACAAACACACCTTGCGTCCCGACGCCATCTCGGCTCTGCAGGCGGATTCGACCGAACTGCGCGACATCCTGAAAGACTACCCCGACTACAAGCTGACCATCGAAGGCCATTGCGACGAGCGCGGCTCGGAGGAATACAACATGGCGCTCGGCGATCAGCGGGCCCGCGCGGCGAAGGATTATCTGACGCAAGTGGGGATTCCGGCCGACCAGCTTTCATTGCTAAGCTACGGCAAAGAGCATCCCGTTTGCACAGACCACGACGAAGCCTGCTGGCAGAAGAATCGCCGCATTCACATCGTCGCCCAGAACTCGCATTAAATTGTAAGAGTCCCCACGATCCGATTGCGGTTTTGGCTTCTCGCGGCGTTACTATGTTCGTGAAGGAGCGCATCATACCGCATCATTTTTGGCAAAGCGGGGCGGACCAGGGTTCCGTCCCGCGGGCCGACTCTCCGGGTGAGTTGTGATGAAGGGCCGGCGCCACGAAGACAAGGTCATTCTTGTCCTCACCCTGATTATTGCCGCGGTCACCAGCCTGGCGGTGGTCGCGTTTATTCTCCTGACCGAAAACCTGGGGGCGCGGCTGTACCCGCCAACGGGCGCGCCCTGGCGGCGTATTTTCATTCCGCTGGCCGGCGCACTCGGCACCGGCTACCTTCTCTATCACTATTTTCCCGGCGCCCGCGGCAGCGGTATCCCGCAAACGAAAGCGGCGCTGTTTCTGCGCGACGGCTACATCAGCTTCCGGACGGTGCTGGGGAAGTTCGGCCTCTGCTCGGTGTCGCTGGCGAGCGGGATTGCCCTCGGCCGCGAAGGTCCGTCGGTCCAGGTCGGAGCGGGGATCGCCTCGGTACTGGGGCGGCGCCTCGGGCTGAGCACCGCGGGCATCAAGGCGCTGGTGCCGGCCGGGGCTTCCGCCGCGCTCGCCGCCGCCTTTAATACACCTATCTCCGCGGTTCTGTTCTCGCTCGAAGAAGTGATGGGCGACATGGATGCGCCGGTGCTGGGCTCGATCGTGTTGAGCTCGGCGACATCGTGGATCGTGCTTCACCTGCTGCTTGGCGACGAACCGCTGTTTCACGTTCCGGCGTACCAACTGGTTCACCCGGTGGAATTTGTCTTCTATGCGCTGCTGGGGCTGGTGGGCGGCGTGGTGTCGGTCGCGTTCGTGAAACTGCTGCTGTGGCAGCGGAAACGGTTTTTGGCGATGCCGGCTTCCATGCAATGGTTTCTACCCGGCGTCGGCGGCTTGACCGTGGGGCTGTTGGGCTGGTTCGCTCCGCAGGTCCTGGGCGTGGGCTACGGCTTTGTCGGGCAGGCGCTGAACGGGCAGTTGGTGGTGGGCACCATGGCCCTGCTGGTGCTTCTGAAGCTGGTTGCGACCGCGACCTGCTATGCGTCCGGGAATGCGGGCGGCATCTTCGGCCCGAGCCTGTTCATCGGCGCGATGATGGGCGGAGCAGTCGGCGGACTGGCGCACACGTTGGCGCCCGACTACACCGGCGGCGTGGGAGCCTACGCGCTGGTCGGAATGGGTGCGGCCTTCGCGGGCATCGTGCGCACGCCGATGACATCGGTGATCATGATTTTCGAGATCACGCGCGATTACTCGATCATTGTGCCGCTCATGATCGCCAACCTGATCAGTTACTTCCTCTCCAGCAAGCTGCAGGAAGAGCCGATCTACGAGGCGCTACAGCATCAGGATGGGATCCATCTACCCAGCGCGGTTCCGGCCCCGGAAGTGCTGCTGACGGTAGCCAACGCATTTCAGCCAAACACGGCGGCGCTCTCTTCCACGCAACGAATTCAGAGCGTGGCGGAAAGCGTGGACTGGCAGCGCGGGGCGTGGCCGGTGGTCGATGTGGACGGATTGCGCGGCATGGTGACGGCGGCGCAGATCGAGGAAGCAATCGCGAGTGGGCGCGGTGAGGAGACTCTGGCGCGCCTGGTGCCCGCACCGCATCCGAACGAGTTGCTGACGTCCGAGAGTTTTCCGCATGTTCATCCCGATCACACGCTGGCGGTGGCAATGCGGCGCATGGCGGAGAGCGGTCTGAATGTCCTGCCGGTGGTCAGCCGGGCCGAGATTCGCAAGCTGGAAGGAACTCTGGCGGTGAGCGACGTGGTGGCGGCGCACGCGGTAGAGGCGGCGCCTCACGCGGCGGCGGAAGAAGAAGAGCCGGCCGGACGCGCGCTGATGCCGCAGCTGGGGCGGGGGCTGGCCGTGCTTGCGGGCTTGGTAATCCTCACCGGGCTTCTAAACTACTTCTATCGCACGCAGCGCAGCGGTGACGCACAGAAGTACTACCAGGCAGGCACGCTGCTTCTGGCGGAGGACCGGTACGAGGAATCCGTGGAGCAACTACGGCGGGCGCTTTCGATCTCGCACAGCACGGACAGCCGGTTGATGCTGGGACTGGCGCTATCGAAGGCCGGCCATCCCAGCGAGGCATCCTCCTATTTGCGCGAGGTCCTGCGCGAGCGGCCGGAAAGCGGGCCGGCAAACCTGGAAATGGGCCGCATCCTGGCGCAGCAAGGGCATATCGACGAAGCCGTGCTGCGGTACCAGAGAGCAGCCAACGGCACATGGGTGGACAAGCCCCGGGAGAACCGGCTCGACGCCCGTTTTGAGCTGGTGGAGATGCTGGCCAGGGCCGGCAAGCGGGAGCAGGCGAAGGCGTCGCTTACTTCGCTCGCCTCGCAACCGATTGACGATTTGATGACGCGGGAGCGGCTGGCCCGCATGTTCGAGGACTTCGGGATGCGCAAAGAAGCAGCCGATGCGTACCGCAGTATCATACAGCGGGACAAGCAGAATGCGGGCGCTTATGCGGGGCTCGGCGAAGTGGAATTCGAGCTGGGCGATTGCAACGCAGCCCAGCAGGCGTTCCGGCGCGTCCTGGCGCTCGATTCGTCCAACAAGGATGCGGCGCGCAAAGTTGAAGTGTGCAGCGCGCTGATGGCACTCGACCCGACCGCTCCCGGTTTGCGGCCCGAAGAGCGCTACCGGCGCAGCGAGGTGGTGCTCCGCCGGGTGTTCGAGGCCCGAGTCCACTGCGCGTCGCCGACGGGAAACACGCAGGCCGCGCGCGCGGCGCTGGAGCGCAGGCGGCGGCCGGCGTCATTTGCAGACGCGGCGGAATCGAACGACGCTCTGGCCGGCCGGCTTTGGGCCGAGGTGCAGCAATCCTGCAAGCCGGCGCCGGCGCCCGACGATCCGGTTAGCGTGTTGATGACGAAACTGGGGAAGCAGTAGATTTCGAGGGCTCGGGACCGTGGGGCGCGGGTAGATAATAGCCCTATGGCCATCTCAGCGGACGTTTTACGCAATCACCTCGAGTACACGGCGTGGGCCAGCAAGCGCCTGGTGGACACGGCAACGGGGATTTCCCCGGAAGAACTGACGCGCGATTTCCAAAC
>Ga0070734_10001607_pt1 | contig 31759 bp, 26 predicted proteins | sample Coa_R1_8_FD_66444 | JGI IMG/M metagenome (GOLD analysis project Ga0070734, IMG submission 66444) | Surface soil microbial communities from Centralia Pennsylvania, which are recovering from an underground coalmine fire - Coalmine... | ecosystem: Environmental > Terrestrial > Soil > Unclassified ... | reverse complement strand
ACACTCTTTATTTTGGGGCGGTCCAAGAACCACCATGCGAACGCGATGCCATGACATCCCATGTCCATGAAGACCCCGCCGCCCGATTTCTCGACATCCCAAAACCAAGGAGCGTGCGGTCCGGAATGCTTCTCACTCTGCTTTACCAGGTAGACTTTTCCAAACGCTCCCTGATCGGCCATCTGTTTCGCCTTGACATACTTTGGTGTGAACAGCAATTCTTCGGCATAACCCAGAATCACGCCGTGTTTCTTGCAAACGTCGATCATCTCATCGCACTCTTCCAGGGTCATGGCCATCGGCTTCTCCACGACCACGTGCTTGCCGGCCTGTGCGATGTCTCGCGTCATTTGGCAGTGCAGGGCGTTTGGCGCGTTGATGGTGATCATTTCAATATCTTTTTCGCGCAGCATATCCCGGTAATCGTGAAACACTCGCGGGATTCCATACTTCTTCGCCAGCGCTTCGGGATGGCCCGGGGTAGGCGACGCCACAGCAACTACTTCGGCCTCCTCCGGCATGATCTGAAATGATGCTGCATGAATATCCGCCTCGAATCCCGATCCAATGATTCCGACCCGCACTTTTCCGTTTGCCATTCACGCTCCTCCACACGATGGTACACTTCGTAACTGTCTAATGGCCGTCAAGACTTATGACGTTATCGTGGTGGGATCGGGCGCGAGCGGCGGCTGGGTAGCGAAGCAGCTGACTGAAAAAGGCGTTGAAGTTCTGATGCTCGAAGCCGGTCCGCCGCGCGTTCCCACACGGGATTTTACGGAGCACATCTGGCCCTACCAGCTTAAGTACCGCGGGTTTGGGAATCAGAAAGCACTTCTCACGGATCAGCCCGTACAGCGCCTCTGTTACGCTTGCGACGATTACAGCCGCCAGTTTTTCGTCAACGACAGTGAGCATCCGTACACTTTTCCCGCGGACAAGCCGTTCATGTGGATCCGCGGCCGGCAAGTGGGCGGCAAAACCTTCTGCTGGGCGCGCGTGAGCTATCGCTACAGTGATTTCGAGTTCAAGGCCGCCAGCCGCGACGGCTACGGACAGGATTGGCCCATCAGTTACAACGAACTCGAGCCTTACTACGATTATGTAGAACGCTACATCGGTGTCAGCGGATCGTATGAGGGCTTGCCGCAGTTACCTGACAGCCGCTTCCTGCCGCCCATGCGCCTGAGCTGCGGCGAGCTGGTGGCGAAGGAAATTGTTGAGAAGAAATTCGGCTGGAAGCTGATCGTCGACCGCAGCGCCAACCTGACCGTTCCGCTAAACGGCCGTCCTGCATGCCATTACTGCGACGAGTGTCAACGCGGCTGCTTCACGGCATCGTATTTCAACAGCCCTTCAGTTACGCTTCCCGCGGCGGCGCGTACGGGTCGCTTTCATCTGGTAAGCGACGCCGTGGTGAGCCATTTGCTCATGAATGGCGAAGGCAAGGCTGATGGCGTGGCCTACATCGATCGCTCCACGCATGCCGCTCGCGAAGCCCGCGGCAAGATCGTCGTGCTGGCGGCGAGCGCGCTGGAATCCACGCGCATTCTGCTCAATTCGCGTTCGCGAAATTTTCCCGAAGGGGTGGGAAATGCCCACGGCGTGCTGGGCCACTATTTGATGGACCACACGACGCTCGAGCAGGGCGGCGGAGCCATGCCGGCACTCCAGTCGTCGGTGCGCGAGCCTGTCGGACGTCCTTGCGGCTACATCATCCCAAAGTACGTGAATACGCTAGGCCCCCACAAAAACAAAAACTTTCTCCGTGGGTATTACTTTGCCGGCGATGGCCGGCAGGAGTTGTATGGGCAGGCATCTTCCATCGCGGGCTTCGGGCGTGAGTGGCGGGATAAAGTCCGCACGCAGATCCCTTACTCTTTCAGTGTCTATGCTCAAGGCGAGTGCCTGCCGCGCTACGAGAATTACGTCAAGCTTGACCCGGAAAAGAAAGACGCCTGGGGCATTCCGGTGCTGCATATCCATGCGAGTTACGGAGAAAATGAGCTGGCCATGGAGAAAGCCATGCGGGAGCACTTGGGCGAGATCATGGACGCGCTAAAGCTGGAGAACCGTACACCGCCGCGCAATGAGCTCAATATCTTTGGCAAGAATATCCACGAATGCGGCACTGCCCGCATGGGCAACGATCCCAAAACCAGTGTCCTGAACGCTTACAACCAGGTCCACGAAGCGAAAAACGTTTTTGTCACTGATGGCGCCTGTTTCGTAACACAAGGGTGCTCGGAGCCGACACTGACGATTATGGCGATTTCGGTGCGCGCGGCGGATTACATAGCGGATGAATTCCGCAAGGGCAACATTTGATGCAGACGCGGCGACAATGGCTCATGCAGATGGCCGGTGGCGCCGCGCTTGCCGGCTGGAGCGGGGTCGATCTGATGGCGGCCGAACTGCCGCCCGGAGTTTACGAGGCCTCGCGCGATCATTTGGGCCATGCGCTTGCAGGCCACCCGTTGACGCCAGGCGGCGAGACCGAGCTCGTACAGGTCCGCACCGGCCCGTTTCGGCCGGCGTTCTTTTCCGGAGATCAGTATCGAGCGATTTTGCAGCTCACGGGAATCATTCTGGGCGAGCCGGCAGATTCGCCGATTGTGCAGGAGATTGCAGAATGGATCGACCTGACCGTTTACGAAGCCGCTGCCGTGCGAACAGCCGCGCGCAATCTGTCCCCCCCTCACCGAACTCTAGCCGTTCACTTCTATGGGGTGGACGAAGTGCGGCAGCTTGAGGAATTTGACGCGCAGGAGATCGTGCACGAAGGGCTCCGATGGCTCGACACGGAGGCACGCGGATTCATTGCACTCAACCCGGAGCAGCAGCTCACTCTGGTGCACCGTATTTCCGACTCGACCGCCGATAATCCCGGCTCGCGCCTTTTTTCTTACCTCAAGACCCGCGTTGCTCACGGCTTCTACACGTCGCGCGCCGGACTCGACGAGCTGGGATACCGAGGTAATGCCTTTTACGCCAGCCCGCCGGGATGCGAACATCTATATGGGTGATCGCCATGAAAGCTGTATTAGGCACGCTGCTGTTGGCGTGCGGCGCGTTCGCGCAATCGCCGATTAGCGTCACGGTTTCTTCTCAGCAAGATTCCACAGCCGGCGTGCACGGGCGCTTCCAGAACTTCCTTTCCACTTCGTTTCAGCCTGCCGAGTGGGACTATCCCTACTTCCAGCAGATTTCCGGCTCCACCTTGCCGCTCTGGCATTTGACCTCGCAGCATATCCGCATCCAGCCGGTCTCGCAGGGCGTCCCTATGACCGCTCCGGGACAGTGGAACTTTAGCGATCTCGATGCCGTCGTCATTCCGATCCTGGCGTTGGGCGATCACAGCCCGGAACTCCAACTCGCCACTGCGCCCCCGTTCATGAATGATTCCAGTGGCCATCTTCTGCGCTCGCATTTTGCGGATTTTGCTAAATACTGCGCAAACATGGTCCGCTATTACAATACCGGAGGCTTCGACGCCGGCGGCAAACATTATCAATCGGCCAGCGCGTACGGCATTCAATGGTGGGGAATTTTCAACGAGCCGAATATCAACGGGATCGACGTTCAGGATTACATAGTGCTTTACAACATGGTGGTGCCCGCGATGCTTGCGGTCGACCCCAAAATCAAATTGGTAGGGATCGAGCTGGCGGATTTCCAAGATCAGGCACAATCTTACCTGCCGGCGTTTGTGCAAGGCGTTAAGGCGCAGGTAGACGCGATCGCTATCCACTATTATTCGACTTGCAATCAGGCGGACTCAGACGAAACGGTCATGGGCTCGATCGCAAGTTTCTTCGTCCCCGACATGCACTACCTGCATTCCCAGATGAAAACCAATCCAAAGCTGGCGCACGTTCCAGTCTGGGTGACAGAGAACAATGTGAATGCCGATTACGACCAGGGCAACGGGATCAGCGCGTGTAACGGTACTCCGTTCGTCACGGACCAACGTGGCTCGAGCGCTTTCTTTGCTGCCTGGAGGCCCTACATTTTCTCGCAACTGGGCAAAGCCGGCGCCCAGAGTCTCTACCATTGGGACTACAACGCCGACCCCCAATTCGGGGAGGTGGATTACAACACCGGCAAATCGTATCTGAGCTACTGGGTGGATTACTATCTCGCGCATATCTTTCCGTCGCCGCCCGGCGCTGACATCCTGCACGTGGATAATCGCAATTCAGGCGCTCTCGAAGCGCTGGCCGTACGTAACGACGACGGCTCGGTGGTTGTGATGCTCGCCAATCATCACGTGCGCTCCGCCATGGATAACAACGGCTCCGGCGTTCCACACACAGTAGCGCTCGATGTTTCTGAGCTTGGCCCATTCAAATCGGCAATCCTGACGGTGATCGACTCGTCTACCGACGCCATCAAAGGGCCGGCGCAAAAATCACTCACCCCAGCACCTCAAATGCGGATCTCGCTGCATGGATACAGCGTGACTTTCCTGCAACTTCTGGCAGCCAGGCCGCAGATCCAATCCAACGGGATTGTGAACGCTGCGAGCCTTGAAGGCGGCGGAGTCTCACCCGGTGAGATAGTAACCATCCTTGGCTCGGACTTGGGACCACCGTCTCCGGCGAGTATGCAAATGAGCTCTCCGTCGGTTGTCGCCGACCTTCTCGGCGGCACCAGAGTTTGGTTCGACGGCATCGCGGCGCCGCTCCTTCTCTCGAGTGCAACACAGGTGATGGCCATTGTTCCCTACGAGGTGGCCGGAAGAACGAAGACGCAGGCCCGCATTGAATACCTGGGCGTCCTCTCATCCGCCACCGGTATGCCGGTGGTTGCCTCGGCCCCGGGTGTCTTCACCGAAGACCAAAGCGGCATAGGCCAGATTAGTGCGTGGAACGCTGACGGCACGAAGAACTCGGCGACCAACCCGGCCCTCGCGGGAACCACGATTTCCCTGCTTGCCACAGGCGAAGGGCAGACCACTCCAAACGGTGCCGACGGCAAGACCGGCGGACCGAGCGCGCCCCATCCACAGCTTTTGGTTTCGGTACAAATCGGCGGATCCGATGCAAAGGTCATGTCCGCCGGGGGGTCAACCGGCATGGTTGCTGGAATGCTTCTCGTCACAGCTCAAATTCCGGCGAACGTCTCCCCCGGCTCTAGGGTTCCGGTGGTCCTGTCCATTGGCGACGCGCACTCCCAGCCCGGCGCGACCATCGCCGTACGGTAGAGTACGACCCATAGGAATCTCGCATTCTCAAACTGGTAGACTCTGGTAATCGGGACTCTCGTAGTGCACCGGGGCGCCGTTTCTCTATTACTATTGGCGGCAATCCTTGTGCTGCCCGTGCCCGCCCGGGCAGCGGCACAGGCCACCACGTCCCGCGAAGAGCCGAGTGCCAAATTCAGCGCGGAAAGCACTCTGGTTCTCATCCCCGTAGTCGTGACGGATCTACTGAACCGGTTCGTCCTTGGGCTCCAAAAACAGGACTTCCATCTTTTCGAGGACGGCCAGGAACAAACAATCGTCCACCTTTCCGGCGAGGACGCTCCTTTATCCATCGGGCTGGTTTTCGACAAAAGCGGTAGCATGGGCGAGAAACTGCGTACGTCGCGGCAGGCCGCCCTGCGGTTTATGACCACGATGAACGCCCAGGACGAGGCGTTTCTCATTCAATTCAGTGACCACGCCGACCTTGCCGTGGATTTCACCAATCAGTCCGACGACATTCAGAACAGCCTCACGAATATCCAACCCGGTGGACTGACCGCAATGCTGGACGCATCGGAATTGGCTCTGCGTCAGATGAAAAAGGCCAGGAACCCGCGTAAGGCTATTCTGATCATTTCCGACGGAGGCGATAACAATAGCAAGTACACGGCGGCGCAGATCGAGTCGCTCGTGCGCGAAGCCGACGTTCAGGTTTATGCCATGGGAATTTTCGAGCCGTCTTTGATACCTGCATTGACGAACGAAGAAGTATCCGGCCCTCGTTTGCTTTCCGAGTTAGCCGAGCAGACCGGCGGGCGTGCGTTTAGCGCGTCAGAACCGAGCGATTTGCCGAACGTGGCCGTCAGAATCGGCATCGAGCTGAGAAATCAATACGTACTGGCCTATTCGCCCAAAAACCAGAAGAAAGACGGGAAATACCGGAAAGTTCAGGTGCAAGTGAGTAAGCCTGCCGGCATTCAGGACTTGAAAGTTCACTGGCGGCTCGGATACTACGCCGCCACTCAGTGATGCGGGCCCGGGACGGCATGCGGCGGAGGCGCGGGCCGAGGAGCAGGTACGGTTATGCGAGGTGGTGTGCGGGGCGGCCGAGCTCCGATCGGTGTTGGTAATATCGTGTGGCCTGGAAGTGGCCGAATGCCGCCGCCCAACCAATTCCCACCCGTCCAAATCCCACCGGGCCCGGTCCGGTATAACGGACCATACAGCAGGTAAGCGGGAAAGTACAGCGAGGCTAAAGTGTTTTGGAATGGGCTCCAAAAACTCAGACCGTATGGGGTGCCTACGTCCAGGGATGGAATCCCCATGGAAGGAAAGTACGTATAGCCTCCGGACGCCAGATCGCGGCCATCTGTCCGGCCGGGATCGTCCACGATTCCGGCAGAGACCTTGTTATCGGCGGAAATCGCCTGGCTTCGGTTCATCGCCCAAACCTTGAAATCATCGGTGCCCGGCGTCGCGGGTTCTCCCAGCAGCACCTCCGCCAAAGGCAGGGACTCGCCTTCGCGCACGGTTATTGTTTCGTTCTTCCCGGTAACCCCGACCTTCACTTCACCCTGATAAGGTCTGATGCGGGGTGGGGTCGTATCGATGCGATAGGTGCCTGCGCGTGGAACTCGTATCTGCCAGTCTTTGTAAATGAGTGTCGCCCGGGTGTTCGGAGTCGTCTCCGTCGTCTCTAAAATGGCCGACCCGCGGAGCAATTCCACACGGGTATCGGAAAACACGGTGGATAGCATGCGAATGGAGGTGTTCTCGTCCAAACGAATCAACGTCCCCGGGGTGAGTAAAACTTCAGCCCGGCCCAGTTCCGTGCGCAGTTCCCGGTCTTGGCCAATATCTGGAAACCTGCCAAACCTCTGCTCCAGGCGCTCATCACCCAGATAAACGGAGCCGGCAAAATAATAGATCAGCCCGGAGTGGGTAGAAACCACCGATTGTCCGTACACGCCGGTTCCGGACAGAGCGGCCGCCACCAACGATGCAAACACGCGGGTTTTGGTCACGAAAACCCCCGAGATGAGTATCCACCTCTTCCACGACTCGGTCAACCGGGTATGTGTTAAATGGCGCTCAGTCGTACCGCAAAGCGACCATCGGATCGACATGGCTGGCCCGCCTCGCGGGAACGATAGCGGCCAGCAGCGCCACCGACAGGAGCGTGACAGCCACTCCCCCTATCGTCGCAGGATCCACCGGCTTAACCTCGTAGAGCAAGCTTGCCATCAAATATCCGGAAAACATGAATGCCACTATTCCGCACGCAAGACCTGTCGCCACGGGAACCATGGCTTGAAGGAGCACCGCACTCAGAATCTCGACATTTCGCGCGCCCAATGCCATGCGGATACCGATTTCGTTGGTGCGCGCCGCTACCGAATAAGACACGACGCCATAGATTCCCAGGCTCGCCAGTGCCAGTGCAGCCAGGGCGAATGTTAAGATCAAGTTCATCTGGAAGCGGCGCTGCGCCACCGAATCGTCGACCACGTGTTCCATGGTCTGAAACGGCGGAACCGGCAGTTCGCTATCCAGTTGGCGAATGACGCTGTGGATACTGGAAGCTATTGCGGTGGGCGCGATCGCGGTTTTCACCACCAGCGACGGACCACCCCATGTCCGCCTCTGCCAATAGGGGACGTAAACCGTCAAGGACGGCGCCCGGTCGAGTGAGACTCCCCTGACATCGCCGACAACTCCCGCCACTTCCACGAAGGAACCGTCCGGATCGCCGATCTTGAAGCGTTTACCCACGGCATTTTGACCGCGCCACAAGCGATCGGCCGTTTGCGCGGAGACCAGAGCCAGTTTGTGCTCGCCATCCGACTCCTCGAAAATTCGTCCCTGCCTGAGGCCGATGCCCATCGTAGTGAAATAGTTGCTGTTCACACCGCGGATGTCGGCCAGGGGGCGCTCCATGAAAGGCACGTTCGTGCCTTCGACACTGATCAGATTGTTGCCGCCCTCTCCACTCAGCGGAAGCCGGTTGCAGACCCCGGCCGACTTGACTCCAGGGAGCTTCTCCGTCGACTCCAGCAGCGACTTCGTGAAGCGTACGATCTGCCGCTGGTCAGGATAACGATTGCCCGGCAGGCTGAGATTCACCGTGATCACTTGCTGCGCTGCGAACCCGCGATCCGCATCGAGAATGTTAGCGAAGCTGCGTAACAGCAGCCCGCCCGCCATGAGGCAAAGGGCGCTCAGCCCGACCTCGACAGTCACGAGTATTGCCCGCAGCCTGCCGGACCCGTGGACTTCACTGGCCCCGCGAGCTGCGGTTCTCATTGCGTCCTGCGGATCCGTAGTGGACAATCGCCATGCTGGAAGCATCCCGAACAGTAGCCCTGTCAATACGGAGATCAACACCGTGAACAAGAGAACTCGTGCATCGATGTGGACTTCTTCCAGCCTCGGAAGATCCACTGGAGCGCGGGTCAAGACAAAATGCAAAGCCGAATAGGCTAGTGCGATCCCCGCAACAGCACCAATGCCGGCGAGGAGCAGGCTCTCGACCAGCGTCTGCTTCACCAATCGCCACCGGCCGGCACCCATAGCGGCACGGATGGCAAGCTCCCGCTTTCTGGATACCGCGCGTGCCAGCAGCAGATTCGCGATGTTCACCGTGCCAATCAGCAAGACCGCTCCAACTGCGCAAAGCACCAGGCGCAAACCAGTGCGGGCCCTGCTGGTGATCTGATCCTGGAGCGGCACCAGCGACGCCAGCAGTTCCACCTTTTCCGGCAGCCGGCTCACAATCCGCGCCTGCGCGGCGTTCAGTTCGGCGAGCGCGCGCTCGCGAGAAACACCCTTCCGCAAAAGCCCGATGCAGGCGTAGTTGAAATCGCCCATGTCTTCGAGTTCCTCTGGTTTCACCGCAAACGGCTTCCAGATCTCGGGCCGCTCTTCCGCCACATTCATGGCGTATAGCTGGCTCAATTTTGGAAAATGAAAGCTGGCGGAGAGCACCCCGATCACCTGGTAGGGATGGCCATCCAATAAAATCTTACGGCCGACGATTTTCGCGTCTGAGGCGAATCGCCGCCGCCAAAGATTATTGCTCACTACCACGACATCGTTTCGCCCTGGCTGGTCTTCCTCCGCGAGGAATGTTCGGCCTAGCTGTGTGCGAGCATGCAGCATCGGAAACAGTGTCGCCGAGACCCGTGCCGAAGCCAGCCGCTCGGGCTCGCCTGCGCCCGTTAGATTCATACTTCCACCCCCGATCAGGGCCAGTTGGTCGAATGCCTTCACATTCTTCCGCCATTCCTGGAAGTGCAGGGCGTTCACTGGAATCCTTGGGGCGGTTTGGATGAATCGCGGAACCACCTCATGGATGGCTACTAAGCGCTCTTCGTCACCGTACCCCAGAGGGCGCAATAAGATCCCATCAAAAATGCTGAAAATCGCGGTATTTGCTCCGATTCCAAACGCCAGTGTGGCAATAGCCACCACGCTAAAGCCCGGATTCCGGCGCATCATTCGCGTGGCATGGCGTAGATCACTGCCGACTTGCATACAGTTCTCCTTGGCTGCTGCGTTACCTGAAATGTACGTTTAGGCGGACAGGGTTGTTCCGCGATAGCACGCCTTGGGAACGAGCCCTGGCGGGCCGCGTTAGCTACCGAGACGCCGTACGGACATCGACCCGGGCGTTTTCCCGGATCTGGTCCGTCGGGTTGAGAACCACCGTCTCTCCCGCTCTTAACCCGCTGTCGATTTCCAGATCGGCGCCGAAATCGTGAGAAATGTGGATTGAGCGAAAATGGACCGTGCGATCCTGTCCGACAACCGCCACCCGGGGCCCTTCCCGCCCCAGCAGCAGCGCGTCTCCCGGCACCAGCAGGCTGGATTTGCTCCCCGGAAACGAAAACTTCACTAGAGAGTACATTCCGGGTAACAACGTGCCACTTCCATTTGGCGTCTCCAGAATGGCCAGCATGGTCCGGGCACTCGCGTCCACGGAGTGCGCGGTGCGCGTGACCGTGGCAGGAAATATCTGACCCGGTAACTCCTGGACGCGAAGCTCGGCCCGCAGCCCGTCCCGCACTAGCGGCGCATAGGTCTGGGGCACGTTCACAAAGATGCGCATGGTTTGGATCTGCGCAATCCGGAAAATCTCTCGATTCGGACCGCCATTGCCGGAATTCACTAGCGTTCCGGGGTCCATCGTCATGTTCCGGTTGGTCACAACACCGTCGAACGGCGCAACAATGCGGGCAAAAGACTTCAGCTCTTCCAGGCGGTGAACATTGGCTGCGTTGGCATCCACCAATTTCTTGGTCGCATCCACGGTCGCGATCGCTGCGTCTACATCGGCCTTCCGCGCCTCGAAAGCCGATTGCTTCTCATCCGCCTCCTGGCGCGAGTAAACACCCCGGTCTGCCAGGCGGCTCCAGCGGTCCCAGGTCACCTGTGCGAGCTTGAGGTTAGCCCGTGCCTGCACCAGATTCGCCTGCAGTTGCACGAGGGAGGCTTGCGCCTGTGCAACGCCGGCGCGCGCCTGGCTCAACTGCTGGTCCAGTTCCGGGGTTTCCAGTTCGGCGAGAAGCTGATCTTTACGTACGTGGTCGCCGATATCCACCAGCCGCTTGCGCAAATAACCGTCGGCGCGCGCAAAGATCGGTGTTTCGACCTCAGCGCGCAGGTCACCCGGAAGCTCCAGTTCGGTCTTCGCCGGGGACTGGCGCGCCGGAGCTACGTTCACGACCGGAAGGCTTTCTTCCGCGGCCTCGGAAGCCGCCGCCAGGGCCTTGTCGCGCGCCAGGCGAGGCCGCAAGCCAAATAGGATCGCACCAAGTACCACTACCGCAAGAACAACGAAGACCGCCAAAAGCGCGCCCCGGCTCGCTCGCCGGTGCGTTTCCGCCCGGCGCTCCTGCCTGTCCGAAATGATAGGGTCCTGAACGGCCAACGGCGCTCCTTAGATCTCCATCTCGGCGTCGAGATCCTCGAGGCCCATCGGCGGTCTTTTGCGCAAAACGCTATAGACCACCGGAACAAAAAACAACGTGGCGAATGTGGCCATGACCAGCCCGCCAATCACAGCTCGTCCCAGGGGAGCGTTCTGTTCGCCGCCCTCGCCGATCCCGAGAGCCATGGGCACCATCCCCACCATCATGGCTAACGCGGTCATAAGCACGGGCCGCAGTCGCGTGAACCCTGCTTCCAGGGCGGCGGTACGCGCGTCTTCCCCGCTCTGCCGCAAATCGTTGGCGAAGTTCACCAGCAAAATGCTGTTCGCTGTAGCGACCCCAATGCTCATGATAGCGCCCATCAATGAGGGCACGCTCACCGTCGTTTGCGTGAGAAACAACATCAGCAGAATCCCGGATAGCGCTCCTGGTAATGCCATCAGAATAATGAAGGGGTCCAGCCATGACTGGAAGTTGACTACCATGACGAAGTAAACCAGCAGGATGGCGAACACCAGACCGATTCCCAAACCAACGAACGACGTCCGCATCGTTTGCACTTGCCCGCGCATTTCAAAGAAGCTTCCCCGTGCCAGTTTAGGCCGCAGCTCATCGAGTACGTGGTCGACCTCACCGGCAACACCACCCAAGTCGCGATCCTGTACGTTGGCATACACGTCGTAAACCGGCTGAACATTATAGTGATCAACCACCGAGGCTGTTGTGCCGCGCTTGAGTTGGGCTAGATTGCTTAACAACTGCGTTGAGCCCGTGGCACCCGTGTGCACCGGCGTCGAGAGCAGCGCCTCGGTAGAATCCACGCGATACTCGGGGGTCTGCACCGCAACCGGATAATCGATCTGATTCGCCGGGTTGATCCAGTAATTGGGGGACACTTGCATGCTGGAGCTTAAAGAGACCAACAGACTGTTCGCCACGTTCAGTTGCGTCAGCCCGAGTTGTTCTGCACGCGTACGATCCACATTCAGGCGTAACTCCGGAACGTTGATGACCTGGTGGACGTGCACGTCCACCGCGCCCGGAATCCCCGCGAGCCGCTGCTCAATCCGCCGCGCCATCTGATAGTTCGCCGGTGCGTTGCTCAGTGGGCCCACCACCTGCACATCGATTGGCGCCGGCAATCCGAAATTCAGCGTCTGGCCAACAATGTCGGCAGGCTGAAAAAAAATGGTCAGTTCCGGATATTGCTTCCTCAGACGGCTTCTCAACTCACGAATATAACCGGCTGTTGGTCCGTGCTGGTCCGGATTCAAGGAGACCAGGATCTCCCCGTCAAAATCGCCGATAATGCCGGCATCGCTCATCGCGATATTGTTGCCGCTATACGGCATGCCGATGTCGTCGAGGATGTCGGACAGTTCGCCCGTCGGAATCGTTTGCCGGATGGTCTGCTCCACCCGCGCATAATATTGCTCGGTCTCCTCGACCCGGGTGCCCGCCGGCGCACGCACGTGAACCCGGATCTGGCCGGCATCCACTCGCGGAAAGAAATCCGTCCCGATAAACGGGTAAAGTGCCCCGCACGCCAGGGTAATCAGGAAAAAGCAAAGCGCCACCAGCTTGCGGTGATGGAGCGCGGTGTCCAGCAGACGCCGGTATCCGTCCCGCATCCGTTCAAATCCGCGATTGAATCCGTGGTGGATCCCCCAGAGCAGCCCCGAACCGTGCTGCTCACCCTCCGGAACACGGTACCGTTCCACTTCGGCCCCCACCAGATACTTCACCATGGTGGGTACCAGTGTCCGGGAGAGAACATAAGACGCCATCATAGCCAGCGCAACGGCTAAGGCGAGCGGGGTGAACAGGTACTTTGCCGCTCCCGTGAGAAACACCACCGGCACGAACACAATGCAGATGCAGAGCGTGGAGACGAATGCGGGCACCGCAATTTGCTGGGCGCCATCTAGAATCGCGCGAACGATCGGCTTTCCCTGCCCCAGATTGCGGTGGATATTTTCGATCTCAACCGTAGCGTCGTCCACTAGAATGCCCACCGCCAGCGCCAGGCCGCCCAGCGTCATCACGTTGATGGTTTCATGCAACAGGTGCATCACGGCAAGCGAGGTGAGAATCGACAGAGGAATCGAGATGCACACGATGACTGTGCTGCGCCAGCTTCCCAGAAAAAGCAAGATCATCAGCGCCGTCAATAATGCCGCGATGACCGCCTCTTTAAGAACGGCGTTGATCGCCGCGCGCACGAAAACGGATTGATCGAACAGCAACTTTAAATGCAGCGCGGGCGGAAGCGTAGACCGGATGCGCGGCAGGATCTCCTTCAACCTCTTCACAATGTCCAAGGTGGAAGACGCACCGTTCTTCAGCACGGTCAGCAAAGCGCCGCGCGCGCCGTTGTGCCGCACGATGTTCGTCTGTACCGCGTAGCCGTCACGCACGTGCGCCACGTCGCGGATGTAAACCGTGGATCCATTATTCTGCTTGACGGGCAGGCTGTTAAACGCCTCCACCACATCCGGGCTGCCATTTAGCCGGACGTTATATTCGCGCGCCCCGATTTTGGCAACACCCGAAGGCAGGATGATATTTTGCGCGTTGATGGCGCTCGCTACGTCCGACGCCGAAAGCCCCTGCGCGTACAGCGCATGCGGGTCGATGTCGACCATGATTTGCCGCGGCCGGCCCCCAAACGGCAGCGGAAAACTGGCGCCCTGCACGTTTGCCATCTGAGTGCGGATGTAGTTATACCCGTAGTCGTAAATCACCTGCTCGCTCAGCGATTCGCTGGATAGGCTCAGCTGCAGAATCGGAACGCTGGAGGCGTTGTATCGTAGAATCGACGGCGGAAAAATGCCCTGCGGCAGCGAATGCAGCACCGATTGTGATCCTGCCGCAAGCTGCGCTACTGCCGCTTCAATCTTGGCGTCGGGATGGAAGAAGACTTTAATGATCGAAAGACCCGGCAGCGACTGCGATTCCATGTGCTCAATGTCGTTTACCGAGGTCGTAAAGCTGCGCTCGCAGCGGATCGTCAGAACTTCCGCTACCTCCTCAGGCGATAGGCCTGCATAGCTCCAAATTACGCTGGCGACCGGAATATCGATGTCGGGGAAAATATCCGTGGGCATCCGCGAGATAGCCACCACGCCCAGAATCACAATCATCAGGGACATGACGACAAACGTATACGGACGCCTGAGGGCCAGCCGGACAATCCACATAGAGCGGGGTTCTCTTAATTTTATCGCATGGACTAACTTGTGCGCAGAACACTGAGCTATTGAAGGCCAAGCGCGATGATGGTACTGCCTGCGGCGATAGCGACGTATTGCTTACCTTCGTTCTGATAACTGATCGGCGCCGCCCAGACAGGGCCGCCCGTCTGCAGCCGCCATAAAAACTTGCCATCCGCGGCATCCAGCGCAAAGAAGTTGCCTTCCATATCGCCGGAAAAGACCAAGCCGCCCGCTGTCGAAAGAATGCCCGACCATGGAGGCGTAGCCAGGCGAAACTCCCATTTCAACTCTCCGCTGAGCGCATCCAGCGCACGTAGTGCGCCCCACGGCTCTTTGTCGGTCAGAGAACGGCGGCTGGCACCCAGGTATTCCCTGCCCGGTATATAAGGCGCTTCCGTGAGGAAATAGGTAGCTCCTTTTTCCCGGGTGTTCTGATAGAAGAGACCCGTCTGCGGATTGTACGACGGACTAAACCAGTTGGCAGTCCCATCGTCATCGGGATATACTGTCGCACCCTCCCGGCTCGGCATGCTAGCCGGGTTAGGAATCGGCCTGCCGTGCTCGTCGATACCTTTCGCCCATGTCTGATTCGCGAACTGCTTGGCCAGCAGGAATTCGCCCGTCAGCCGGTCCAGGATGTAATAAAACGCATTACGATTTCCGAACAGGACTAGCTTCCGCGGCTTGCCTCGGAACTCAGCATCAATCAATATGGGTATTTCATTGGAGTCGATGTCATTCACGTCATGCGGCGTGAACTGAAAATGCCACTTTAGCCTGCCTGAATCGGCGTCTAAGGCCAGCAGGCAATCCGAATATAAGTTATCGCCCTTTCGAATATCCCCGCGATACACAGGCCCCGGATTACCCGTACCCCAATACAATAGGTTCGCCTCCGGATCGTACGCGCCAGTGATCCATGTCGGCGCGCCGCCGTGTTTCCAGCTGTCGCCTGACCAGGTTTCGCTGCCCGGTTCGCCAGGTCCGGGCACGGTCCAGAAACGCCATGCACGCTTCCCCGTTTTTGCGTCGTAGGCATCGAGAAATCCTCGAATTCCATACTCGGCCCCGGCAATGCCAATAATGACTTTGTCCTTGATTGCCAATGGCGCGAGCGTGATCGAATGTCCGGTCTTATAATCGGCCACCTCTACGTCCCACCGCACCCTGCCTGTCTTCATGTCCAGCGCAATCAGATGCGAATCCATCGTCCCCACAAACAGCTCGTCATCCAGCGCGGCCACTCCCCGGTTCACCTGTCCGCAACATGCGGGCACTGTGGGCACGTTGCGCCGAAAGCTCCAGACCGGACGGCCCGTGCGGAGATCGAGGGCGGTCACATCACTCGGCGGCTCCGTGATGTACATGAGTCCGTCAAAAACAAGCGGCGTGGTCTCGAACTTGTGCCGCGTTTTCATTTGGTACATCCACAGGACTTTCAGCCCGCTTACGTTCTCGCGGTTTATTTGGGTCAACGCCGAATATCTTCTGGCCTGGAAATCGCCCGAATAAGTAAGCCAACTTTGCGGTTCACTCGTGGCGTGCACGAGCCGCTCATAGGGCACTTGCGCGAGTAAGCACAGCGGTGTCAGCAGATACGTTACCGTCCACCTCATAAATCACCGCGCAGTGAGTCAAGATAGGCTACCAGGTCATTGAGTTCAGCCGGCGTCAATATGTTCTTGTAACTTGGCATTGGCGACTTACCAGATTCATAGGTAATCTTGGTTAGTTCGCTTCTGAAAAAGGATCGGAGATTATCCGACAGGTCTCGGATCTGAACTGTAAAGGTGTCTTCATTCACCCGGACCCCGGTGATCTTTTGACCATCGCGGGTAATCGCCAGCAGCTGCATAAACCCCTCCGGAACAGCGGCTTCCGGCTCCAGCAGAGACTCTTTCAGATAGGAAACGCTCCGGCGAGCGCCAATATCGGTCAGGTCCGGCCCCAGCGCGCCGCCGTGACCTCCGATCGTGTGGCATCGGCTGCAATTTCCCTTGCCGGCATACAAATTCGACCCGCGCCTGGGGTCACCCACGATTTTTTGCTGCTCTGCCCGCCCGAGCGTCCGCACATACGCCGCCAGTTGGCGGAGTTCGTTCGGCGCGAACCAGTGCGCCGGCATCTCCTTGTCCGGGATGCCATTTTCGATGACCCCTAGCAATGCGGTATCATCCGGCGCGTGCAACAGCCGCGGACGCGCCAAGGTCGTGCCGCGTCCGCCCTCTCCGTGCGGCCCGTGGCAATACGCACATTCCGTGCGATAAAAGTGCTCGCCCGCAGCCAGGTCATCGGGACTAGCCTGGGACTGGGGCCACACCAAACCCGTGCATAGCAACCACCACGCAGCCCGCGGTACATGTCGCATGGGTACCGCAGTATATCATCTGCCCGCCGCCATCTCGTATCCTGTCAGCATGGCTGTACGCAGCGTGAGGATCGCCGCTCCGCCCAAGCGCCGCCCGCGACGCGGATGGCTGCGGCGTGTGCCATGGATCCTCGCAACCGCCGTTCTTGCTTTCTATTGCTCAATCGCCCTATCGTTGGCGGCCCTGCGCCGCATCGATCCCCTATTCACCGCAGTCCAGGTGCAGCGGCACGTTCAGGCTTGGATTCACCGCACTCCCTATCACAAGCGCTATCACTTCGTCCCGCTGGGTCACATCTCCACCGATTTCCAGCATGCCGTCATCGCCGCCGAGGATGCGCGCTTCTACCAGCATCACGGCTTTGACTGGAATCAGGTGCAAATTGCTTTCGACGAAAGCTTGGAAGGCGGTCGCACGCGCGGCGCGTCTACGATCACTCAGCAGCTTGTGAAGAATTTATTCCTTACGACCAGCCGGTCAGCCATTCGCAAGGGTATCGAGTTTACCATCGTGCCCTTCGCCGAGTTCATCCTTGGCAAAAAGCGCATCCTGGAGCTGTACCTCAATGTAGTCGAGTGGGGGCCAGGAGTTTACGGCGCTGAAGCCGCCGCCCAGTATCACTTTGAGACTAGTGCTTCGCGCGTGAATCGCGATCAGGCAATACGCCTGGCTGCGGTTCTCCCTGCGCCGTTACGCCGCAAACCGGCGCGCATGAACGAATACAGCACGCTCATTTCCGAGCGCATGCGTCAGATGGGTTGGTAAGTCTAGAAGGGAAAACGCCGTGCCGGAACACCGGATTCCTTGCGGTTCGGTGGCGCACTGTTGGACACTTGCAGCGGCTGCACAGGGCCGAAGTTCAGTTCGCTGTCTTGAAAATGCAACTGTCTGTCGAGAATCATTTCGATGGTGCTGCCCCGCGGCAATATCGCGTCAGGACCGCGCGTCAGCAGAACCCCCATCAGCCCAGCGGCCGCTCCGGCAGCAGCGCCAATACCTGTTCCCATCCCGTAATGTCCGCTCGCGGCACCGGCCAGGACACCAATCGAGGCCCCCGCAGCGGCAGCCTCTTCAACCGTCCGCGCATCCCCGCTCTTGTTGCCCTCGCTCTTGATCTTTCCTTCGGCACGATCGAAATCTTCCGGAGCGCTTCCGTCCATCGTACCGATGCGCGCGCGGAAATCTCGCGTCACCCCGTTCGGTAATGTCAGCGAGTCGAAACGCAGAAACAGTTCACCCCGGCCCTTCACCCGGCCCGGCCGCTTGATTTCTGTGACTGTCCCCGCCACATAGCTGCCCGGAGGAATCACAATGCGCCCCTTCGCCATGATCGGGAACGCTGTCTCCAGATACACGCGATCCCCTTCCGCCGAATGCTTCGTGCTCACGCTGTTGATGAGAGTCAGCGGTATCTTGGTCCCGCTGTCGATGAGATACTCGCTCGTTTTGGCTGCCTCCGGCTTACTCGTATCCGGGGCCGGAGCCGTTTCCTGCCCCAAGGCAACCGCCACAACGCAAATCGACATCCCGAAACCGGCCAAAACCCGCATAAAGCGCCTCTCCGCTATTTTAACCCAACCGCCTTGGAAGTGCCCTTATTCCAGCGGCAGGTTAACATTTGGCGGACTCAGTTGCGCCCCAATGGCGACGCGAATCTCCGGATTGGCTCCGACAGACTTTGGTAGCTTGAAGGTTGCCTGGTACAGCCCCGGCGTTGCTGGAGCAACGAACACTTTCAATATGCTCGATGCCGGAACACCCGTCTTGTTCAACAGCAGGTGAAAGCTGCTCAAATCCGTGATGGGCGCGGGAGCCGAGATCGCCTGGTACGGCGTGGTGGGACCGAAACCTGTTCCGTACACCGAAATCGTCTCTCCGCGTCGCGCCGGGTGCGCTTTGGTTACCACGCTGCCGTCGGCATGCGTGGCCACGGCTATTCCCTGTGCCGACTCAAACAGTCCCGGGCTCGCCTCCTTCAGCTCAATCAGCGTCGCTGGTCCTGCTACGCCGTCGCGCGCTACAAACAGGTCCACCAGGCCCGGCCGCAGGTCCGGCGGGATCAGGAAGTTAATCTGTTTGGGCGAAACGTAATAAAGACCGGCAGGCTGTCCCGCTACGAAAACCTGCACGCCCGTCAACGACCCGGGCACCCCCCCTGCTGCCGGTTGTCCGGACGCCACACCGGTTTCGTACGAGAGGTTCGTTCCATAGATTGTCGCAATCGTATTCGGCGCGAGGGCCTCAGCGTTACTCGTTGCCGAATTGACGATAGTGGCAGCGGTATAGGCAGGGCCTGTGGAACTCGATTCCTGGGCGCATAGCGGGATGACGCACGCCAGCAGCGCTGTTGCAAAGAGAATGCGCGGCACCTTTGTTTTTGGTTCTTTCACGAACCTAGTGCCGCCAGCAAACTGAAACTCTCGGGCGACGCTCGAGCTACGGCGATTTGACCGGAACGGTCACCTGCTTCGGTGCCGGAATCCTCCTCAGCAAACCCACAGCTTTCCTCGAAATCGTCGTCAGCGGAATGCGGTCCAGCGTCCGGATGCTTCGCCACGTTAAGCCCCGCGGAGCCGCTGCCAGTTCCCCCGTGACCACTTGAATCGTATAGTAGTGGTGCGTAATCGTGTGCCGGAATGATCCGACCACCTTCCCACGGATCCAACCCGGCAATTCTCCAGGCTCCGGCACCTCCCAAAATCCCGGCATCAGCGACTCCGCCGCCGCGCGTCTGCGCACCAGCAGATGATCATTCCTGATCACCAATGCGACCTCTCTCTTGATGCGTTCCGCAGCCCGCTTCCTCCCCTTCACCGGGAGTTCATTCTGACGGCCCGTTTGATGTGCCTCGCAGAACTGTGCCACCGGGCACACCACGCACTTTGGGGATTTCGGTGCGCACACCGTCGCTCCCAGCTCCATCATTGCCTGGTTGAACGTTCCCGGATCGCATAGGTCCAGCAGTTCGTCGGCAATTCGTTGCAACCTCGCTCGCGTCCTCGCCGATCGAAGGTCTGCCCCATCGCCACGCAGACGCGCGATGACGCGCATCACGTTCGCGTCCAGCACGGCGTGGGGTGCCCCGAAAGCAATGCTGGCGACGGCGGCCGCGGTGTAGGGACCAACCCCGGCTAACTCGCGAATTGCGTCGTACGTTTGTGGGAAGCTCCCTTTGTCCGCCACTACACACGCCGCCCGCTGTAGATTGCGCGCTCGCGAATAGTAACCGAGCCCGCTCCACAGAGCCAGTACATCTGCCTCTCGCGCTTTCGCCAGGCTCCGCGCGTCCGGAAATCGCTTCAGGAAACGCCGGTAATACGGAATAACGGTTTGCGCCCGGGTTTGTTGCAGCATGATTTCGGAAACCAGGATGCAATACGGATCGCGTGTCGCCCGCCAGGGCAGGTCACGCTTCTCGCGCTCGTACCAGTCCACCAAGGCGCTCGCGAAATCTGTCCTTGTACCCTTACCTCTTTGCCTTTTCTCTATTGTCTTGATTTTCGAAGTTATTCCAGCACCTGAATAAATTCTGCGATCACGCGCGACTCGCCCTCTTTCAGCTCGAATCCCTCGAATTCGGGATTCAGGGGCTCGAGCCGCACCGATTCGTGCCGCCACTCTTCGTCGCTGATTTGGACCTTCGTGCTCGTGTATTTCTTAATGGTGTACCGCGCGCTGGTGTCCGTTGCCCCGTATCTTTCAACCAGTACCAGCTTCCCATGCCGCGAGCCCGCCACGCCCCAACGGAATATGCAGAGGCTCCCGTCCGGGATGCGCGGCTCCATCGACCTTCCGACCACCCGCGCCACGAACATCTCCTGCGTCAATCGGAGCTTGGGCGGAGCTTTCACCCATTCCTCCGCTTCCACTTCCCGGTCATCGCCGAATTTTGTGGCCGCCGCCCGCAGCGAATAAAGCGGCAGATGCGTAACAAACCGCTGCACCTTCACCGCCTCCACGTGCTCTTCGTAAAGCCGGTCCAGAGTCCGCTCGAAATCGTCTACGGCCACCGGACTCCGCTGGCTCAAAAGTAGGAAATTCGAGACGGAATCCTCCAATCCGTCAAGAAACGCTTCGCCGCCCATCTCCCGGATCTTGCTCTCGAAATCTTCCTGCAGCGCCTCGAGCCACGCCCTTTCATCCGCGTCTTCGATGTCCTCCCAGTGCATCCGCATCCTGGGATAAACCTGCCCGCTCTCGGCGTCGCGCAGCAGGACACCGATAGTCCGAATCACTGCCCCTGGCGAGGCCAGTTCCACTAACAGGTATTCCCCTCGTCGCTTCGGTTGCGACCTTCGCCCGGCGGTAATCGAGACAACAGAGGGCATCTGATTCCCTTTTCGGCCAACTCGTCGGTTTTATGAGCCGCCCGCAACCCCAGGCGTGCCTTGCGGATAATACCCCCGCCGTGCACGCACTTTGACGTTCGCCAGGCTCACCGAAACCCGTATATTCCGGTAGATCTTCCCCTCTGTCGCCGGGTCCACCTCCGGGATGTAGCGCAGAATGTACTGTGTCGTCACTTCACCCGCGATGTGCGCGACCGATTGAAATATGCCTCGCGAAACCTCGCCCGCGTACCCGCCCGTTCCCGGCTGAATGGCGTAGTTGCCTTCATCGCGCGGTGTCGACAGGAATCCCGCGACGTCGGAATACAAATTTTCCAGCGGATACGCCACCGCCCCTCCGGTCGATTCCGTCAGCCGCACCAGGTTGGCGTCCCCTTCATTGCTGAAACCGTACGAAACCGTGCTCAGCCCGTAAATGGTCACCAGGTTGCGCTGCGCAATCTCCAGAACCTCATCCAGCGTCTTCTTGCTCGCATTGTCGTGACCATCCCCCACGATGATCAGAATGCGCCGCGGGTCGTACGGTTCACCGTTGACGATGTGCCGCTTCTGGCAAGCCATGTATATGGCGTCGTACAGCGAGGACCCGCCCCCCGGCTTCACCTTTCGCAGGCGCTCCACAATCGGATCGGCATCACCCGTTGTATCCACCGCCAGCTCGGCTTCGTTTCCGTACAAGACGAGATAGCCGCTGAATTTCGGATCGCCCGGCAGCATGTTCAGCACCATCTCTACCGCCGCCTCCTGGAAATTCTTCCAGTGGATGCGCGACGAGTTGCTCAAATCGATCAGAAACCCCACGACGACTGGCTGGTTGCGTTCGCGGCTAAAATACTCGATCTTCTGCTCTTTCCCCTCGTCGAAAATCCGAAAGTCATTGACGTCCAGGTCCGAGACGAACCGCCCCTTTTCATCCGTCACCGTCACCGGGACAATGACCTCGTTGACCTGAATCTGGATAGGTTTCTGCGGCTCAGCGGTGCTGGCCGGCTTTTCCTCGCCCGCCTTCGCCTGCACGGCCGCCGGCTTCTGCTCTACGTTCTGGGAAAACGCCAGCGCTCCCAGCGCCAGCAGGATCGGAACACGCCCCACCATAGATCGCACGTTTCTGCTATTTTAACCCAGGCCGCGGCAAGCGGTTAGCTCGCCGTCTCGGCGCCCCAAATACCTTTACCGCTGCACCCGTCCCGATCCCCCGCCCTTCACTAGCGCCTGCACTTCATCCACGCTGAACCGGTTGAAGTCACCCGGAATGGAGTGTTTCAAACAGGACGCCGCCACCGCAAACTCCAGAGCCTCCTGGTGGCTTCCCAGCGCTTGCAATCCATAGATCAGGCCGCCCGCGAAACAGTCTCCGCCGCCCACCCGGTCCACAATATGCGTGATGTCATACCGCCGGCTCGTCAGAAATTCTTTCCCGTCGCTAAAACACGCCGACCAGCCGTTATGCGACGCACTGAACGATTCCCGCAGCGTGATAGCAATCGCCTGCAGATTCCCGAACTCGCGCAGCACCTTCTCCGCCAGCCCGCGATACTGATCCCGGTCGAGTTTCCCCGAATGCACGTCCACGTCTGCCTGAATCCCCAGCGCCATCTGCACGTCTTCTTCATTGGCGATCGCGAAATCAACGAATTTCACCAGCTCACGCATCACTTCCGCCGCCGTCTTCCCGTACTTCCACAGATTCTTGCGATAGTTCAGGTCGCAGGAAACCGTCAGCCCTTTCTCGCGCGCCTTTCGTGCCGCTTCCAGGCCTAACTCCGCCGCCGATGCACTCAGCGCCGGGGTAATCCCGGTAATGTGAAACCAGCCCGCGCCTTCAAATGTGCGGTCCCAATCGATGTCCCCCGGCTTGGCCAGCGCGATGGCCGCATTCTCGCGGTCGTACACCACCTTCGAGGGCCTCTGGTTCGCCCCGTTCTCGACGTAGTAAACGCCCATGCGCCCCTTGCCGCGCACGATCCGCGACGCGTCCACCCCGAACCGCCGCATCTCGCCTACCACCGCGTCCGCAATCGGATGATTCGCCGGCAGCACGGTCACATACGCCGCCGGCCACCCGAACCCCGCCAGCGCGACCGCCACGTTCGCCTCACCCCCGCCAAACGTCGCCACGAACTGCGGCGACTGCAGAAAACGCTCGTAGCCCGGCGGCGCCAGGCGCAGCATGATCTCTCCAAACGTAACGACAGTCTTTTTCATGTGTTTATCGGCTCGCAACCGCGATCACATCCACTGCAAAACTCGCATCTAGCGACGGCAATCCTTCGAATGGCAGCAGCGTCGACGCCGGCGGCCGTGCCGCGTCGTAATATTCGAAACGGATCTTTCGCACCACGTCCGACATGGCATTAGACAGCGGATACACGCTCGACCATGCCACTTCTTTCACCGATGCCCCCACGCCCGTCAGCTCTTTTTGCAATCTCCCGAACGCCAGCCGTGCATCCGCATCTTGCGATCCGAACGCCACTTGCGTACCCGTTATCGCGATGCGTGGCGCCCCCACCAGCGCAAGCTGCGAGTAATTCGGCGATTTCGTCAGACCCTCCGGATTCACAAACTTCACCGGCTCCGCAATTTTTACACGCGACCGCGCCACGGCCTCGCACTCCGCCACCGCGTTCGCCGGCGCCCGCTGCACCTGCACAAAGGTCCACGCCGCCGTTTTGTATTCCGCCGCTACCAGGTCGCGCACTTTCGCAAACCCGTCCAGCGAGCTCAAGAAGCACGCCCCGCGCAGGACGTCTTCCGGTTCCGAACCCGCTCCCTTTACCGCCGTTTTCAATCCCGCGAGCGCCTTCTCCGCCAGATGGTAAACCGCGTCCATGGGATTCGCCGACGCCGCCTGTTGCCCTGCAATGAACACCAGCCCGTTCGGATTCACGTCCTTTTTACCCGCCACCGTCGCTTCCATGGCTACCTGTGCGCCCTCCTGCGGCAACCCGCCCACCTGCACCACGCTCAACGCTGGTAAAGCTGCGTGCCTGTCGGTAAAAGTTTCGCTCACGATCGCCTGCACGCGCCGCATATCGCCCGAGCCCGCCACGAACGCCCGCAACTTCACGATCGTGCCGCTTCCCACGCTGCGTTGCAGCGCCTTCAACCCGTCCCGCACCTGTTGCGACAGCAAACCCTTCGACGAAAGCGGCGAAATATAAAAACTCAGGCGGGCCGTTTCCGCTACAACAGCGCTTGGCGGCTCCTTCGGCAACTGGAGAACCTGCGTGACGTCCTCATCGTCGCCTTTTTTCTTTTTGCCAAAGAGTCCGGCGTGAATCAGGACACCACACACCACCAGCACGCCGATCTTTCGCATAGGCAGTTTCAAATTTTAACAGACGCGTCTCTGCGCGCCCCTTACCGCTCCACCGAGACGCGCGGAAGATTCCCCGAGTAGTTCGGAGCCGCGCTTTCGCTGCCGTCGCCGATCGGTACCGATCCCGTCGCGCTTGGATTGTCATTCATGGCCGGTGCTTCTACCGCCTTTTGCAGCCGGTCAGGTGGCGCGGGAACCCGGCCCTTGTATGGATCCGCGGAGCACCCCGCCATTGCTGCCACGCACGCAAGAATCAAGATCAGCTTTCCGAAATACACGAAAACTCCTTCTCCTTTAACCATACTCGAAACCTGCGGCGCCGAAAACCAGCACATCATTCTTTGCAAGTAGCGCCGGGTTCTCGCTGCCCGCCAGAAACATGCGCGTCAACTCTCGCGCCCGCTCGAAGCCCGATTCCCGCGCCAGCTCCACCGCGTCCGAATTCGACGCCAGAATGTCCCAGTAGATGGTTTCGTCGTCGTGCCGCTCGAGAAACCAGTCTCGCAGTCTCCGCGCCGCGTCCACCTTCCTTGCCACACACGGCCCAAAGAAAGCTGCATTTGAGCCCTCGCGTCCCATCCCGAAGCCCTCGCCTGGAATCGATGCCGCCTCAAAGCATGCCAGTGCACCGAGTAGCGCTTTCCGGTCTGCTCCGAATGCCTCGCGGTCCAACCCCGCGTCGAGCGCAAAAGCATCCACCTGCCCCGCACCTTTGCGTGTCTTTCCCGGCTTGCGTACCCATCGCTCAATTACCGACTCCTCGCGAAACCCGAACTTTTCGTAAACCGGCCGCCCCATCGCCGTCGCGTCCAGCTTGATCCAGTGCACACCCTCGCGGCGCAAATACTCCAGCGTGTGCTCCATCAGCCGCCGCGCAAGGCCGCGTGCCCGATACTCGGGATCCGTCAACACCATCCCGATCCACGCCAGTTCCCGCCCATAACGAATCGCTGTCGTCGTCGAGCGTAGTTGACCGTCGCAATCGATCCCAAAACTGCTCTCCGACGCCAGACCCAGCATCGTGCGCCAGTCCGCTTCCGTCTGATTCCATCCCGCGGCGGCCTTCAGCCGCATCCCGCCGGGAATGTCGGCAGGTGTGAGGAGACGCGGCATCACGCCGTCACGCCTCCGGTACGACTACGGCCGCCCACTTCTTCCCGACCTTGACGATGTGCTGACCCACCTGGAGGCAGTGGGTCGGGTCTTTCACGATTGCGCCACCGATGATGACCGCGCCCTCCGCCCTCTTCCGCGCCGCTTCGCTCGTGGAGGCAACCACCGCAATCCCCACCAGGAGCCGATCGACTCGAACCATGATCCCTCCCCCATCGGGCGATGCCGAGACCACCGCGCTCTCCGGCACGGAGCATGGCACAAGATCCGCCGGCGCCTGGCCTTGCCTCACCACCCGCGTGAACTCTTCTGCCGCGGCGGACGCCGCCTGTGCTGAGTGAAACTCGGCCACGATGTGCTTGGCAAGGTCGACCTTCACGTCCATCGGATTCACTTCTCCTGCCCCCGTTTTCCGCTTCAGCGCCTCAATTTCCCCCGCGCTCTTCTCCGTCAGTAGTTCCCACCACTCCCACATCAACTCATCGGGAATCTGCATCACTTTCCGGAACATCACTTCGGGCGCTTCCGTGATACCGATGTAGTTGTTGAGCGACTTCGACATTTTGTTCACGCCGTCGAGCCCACGTAACAGCGGCGTGGTCGCCACAATTTGCGGCGGCTGCCCGTAATCCCGCTGCAATTCGCGTCCCACCAGCAGATTGAATTTCTGGTCCGTCCCGCCCAGTTCCACGTCGCACTCGAGCATCACCGAATCGTATCCTTGGGCCAGCGGGTATAACAGCTCGTGCATCGAAATCGCTGCGCCTTCCTTGTAACGCTTGGCGAAATCGTCCCGTTCCAGAATGCGCGCCACCGTGTACCGCGACGTCAGCCGGATCAGGTCGTCGAACCGCAGCGCATCGAGCCACTCGCCGTTGTACCGGACCTCGGACTTCTCCCGGTCCAGCATCTTGAAAACCTGGTCCAGGTACGTCTTGGTGTTTGCTTCGATCTGTTCGCGCGTCATGGGCGGCCGTGTCACGTTTCTTCCCGTCGGGTCGCCAATTCGCGCTGTTCCATCCCCGATCAGAAAGATCGCCTTGTGCCCCAGTTCCTGAAAGTGCTTCATCTTGCGCAGGAGAACCGTGTGCCCCAGGTGCAGGTCGGGCGCTGTCGGGTCGAACCCCGCCTTCACACGCAGCGGCCGTTTCCCCTTATCCGCTTGCAAAAGCCGCTCGCGAAGATCCTCCTCGCGAATCAGCTCTGCCACGCCCTTCTTGATGTGCGTTAGTTGTCCGTCAAGTTCCTGCGGGGTCACAGTCTCATTGTAAGGGTGATGGTGGGAAACCACGCGGGTGGACCCGGAGCCCACCCGCCTGGCATGGGGTCAAACTAGGAAAGTTTCTTCGGCGAATACTTGTCCAGCAGAGAGTTCAGTTTCTGTGCTGCTTCCGGAACCGGCAGCGTACCTTTCAGAATGTCGGCATTCGTGTACGCCTGGCCGTACATGTCCTTGTTGTCGTCCAAATCCTCACGCAGCGTTGCCCCTTGCAGTGAAACCCCGGCGAATACGCCGCGTGACCGCGACCACGAGAGCATCTCCGCATGCATGAGGGCATCGGTCTGTGCCGAAGCATTGCGCCCCACCGGTCCCGCCGCTACTTCGCCCTCGCCGCCCAGAGTGAATTTGCTTTCCAGCAGCTTCTTCATGCCGCGCTCGTTCATCACCAGCATCACGACGTCCGTCTCCGCGCCGCCTATTTGAAATCCCACGCTGCCGCCTTCCACCCGAACCGCTGCTGGAGAGGTCCAACCTTCTCCGCCTTCCTTCCGGCAGTTCACGAAACCTTTTCCATACTTGCCGCCCACGATGAACGCGCCCTTCTTCAAACCCGGAACGATTACGATGCATTGCGCTTTGTTCAACAGGTCCTGCGGAATGCCCTTGTCCGAAGCGTCCATGATCTCTTTCATCACGTCCGCCGCGTCGTCCAATCGCGCCGCGGTTTTGTTCTTCTCTTTAGCTGGAGCGATGGACGCGGTGGCCAGCGCTATCAGTACGGCAACTCGAAATCGCATGTGTGTGTGCTCCTTCAATGCTGGGGTGATCTTCAACATTTTAGCCGTTCTCGCGGCCCTTTGCGCATGTTGCGCCGCTATCTTTCGTGTTGCGACCGTCACTGGATGGCTCCCCTTCACTACTCAACCGTACCGCGCATTACACTAGTAGTAGCTCAGCGCTTATGAATATTGAGGTCTTTCTCACCGAAGCGGAAATCGCCCAGGAGTTTATCGAGTCTCTCGAGGCTCGCGACCTTCCGGAGAAGTTCTTCTATTGCTATCCGCGCTCTGTGCGCGCTTGGCTCGACATCGCGCAGAACTCCGTGACCGCCGGGCTCCGCCACTGCTGGGAAAAATTGAATGCCGGTGCGCTCCAATTGGCGGGCGGGGATCAGGCGGCTGTGTCGGTCATCAGCCTCGGCTCTGGCGACGGCGCCAAGGACCGTGCAGTGATGAACTCCCTGCAGCAGGAAGGCCACACTCTAAAATATTTCCCGGTCGACGCCAGCCAAGCCTTGCTCGAACTCGCCTGCTCGGCCGCCGAGGATGCCGAGATCGAAACCATGGGCATCAAGGCTGATATCTCCAGCCCCATGCACCTCGTTCTCGTTTCCGATGCCTCCGAATCCCCCAAAGTCTTCCTGATGGCGGGCAACACCTTCGCCGGTTTCGATCCCCTCGATCAGTTACGTCATTTGGCCGAATGTATGCGCCCCGGCGACCGGCTGGTGATCGATACCGAAACTTCGCATGAAGCCGTGCTCGCTCGCGGAGAGGAGCCTTCCGTCCGCACCTTCGTGATGGCGCCTCTCGCTACGGTCGGCATCGCCGATGATGACGGGGAATTGCGCTTTGAACACAAACGCGACGAGCGCCATGCCGGGCTGCACTTGATTACCCGGTTTTTCCGTGCGGATCGCGATCTGACTCTGGCCTTGCCCGGCGGACATACCATGCCCCGTGGAGAACGTGTGTTGCTGAACTTTCGCTACGCCTGCACTCTCGACGCGTTCCGCTGGCTTCTCACCAAGCATGCGGGCCTGAAGATTTTGGAAGAGATCCGCTGCCCCGACAGCCAATCCGTCATTGCTGTCTGCGCGCGCTAGCCGCCTGTAGCCGGCGTCCTACCGCCCGATTGCCCCGGCTGCCGGCGTCAACCGGCTGCGAATCTGATTCATGACGTCCGATGCCAGAAACGGCTTGCGAAGAACCGGGAAATCGTGTTCCTCGCATAGGGCTTCTTCTTCTGGCGGCAGCACCGATCCCGTCATCACGATCACCTGCATCCGCGGCGCGTTCTGCCGCAGTTGCACTCCGAGTTCGACGCCGTTTCCGTCCGGCAGCATGTAGTCCAATAAGGCCGCATTCGGTTTTTCCGAATTCAGCAGCTTGCGCGCATGATTCGCCGATTCCGCCGTCAGCAGCTTCCAACCTGCCTCTGCCATCAGCCGCTCCAGGAAATGCAGCAGGTCGCGATTGTCATCTACCAGCAAAACAGTCGGATGCGCCGGGATCTCGGCTTCGTCCGGCCCCGTCGTCCGCAGAATCAGCGATTCGCCGTCCTCCGCCGCATCTACGCGGACGCGCGACCCGGGATCTACCTGCCCGGTGGCCACCATCGTCGCTAAAGGCTGCGTCAGATTGCGGTGAATCGTGCGATTCAGCTCGCGCGCCCCGTACTCCGGGCTGGTACCCTTCCGCAGCAGCCACTGCCGCGTCTCGAAAGGTACTTCGATTGTGAAACAGCGCGGGCCCAGACGCGTATTAACGTGATTTTGCAGATCGGAAATCTGGTGGTCAAGAATCGCCGAAAGCGACTCCGGCGTCAGCGGCTGGTAAGTAATGACACAGTCGATGCGGTTGACAAACTCGGGGGAGAACTTCTTCCGCACAGCGACTAGGGCAATGTTCTGTAATTTGCTGGTGAGATCCGACCGCTCCATCCCGGTGCCCGCGCCGAACCCGAAATCGGGATTGATTTCTTTCATCATTTCCCGCGCGCCCAGGTTACTGGTCAGAAATACCAGGCTCTTTTCGAAATTGACCGACGAATTATCACCCAGCCGCAAAATTCCTTTGTCCAATACCCCCAGCAGCAGCCGGGTCAGGGAAGGTGCGGCTTTTTCGATCTCATCAAAAAGCACGAGTGACAAACCGCACCGGTCGGTGGTAACCGCGTTCAGCTTCTGCTGCGTCAGCATCGGCTGTGTTTCCCGGTGGCCCAGGTATCCCGGCGGCGCTCCGATCAGTTTCGCCACCTCGTGTTCCATCTGGAATTCGCCGCAGTCCACCTTCAGGACGTTTTTTTCGCTCCCGTGCAGAATTTCGGCCAGCGCCTCAACCGTTTTCGTCTTCCCGGTCCCGGTAGGACCGAGTAATAGGAAAACTCCGACCGGCCGACCCTCCGGCGCAAGTCCCGCCTGGAACATCTGTATATAGGGAACAATTACCCGGGTCGCGGCAGGTTGGCCTACGACCTTCTGCGCGAGAATTGCGGTCAAATTCTCGGCTGGCTCAACAGCTTGCTTCTTGGGGCGCGGAGCCGGTTGCGAATTTTTGGTTCGGTCCACCATAAGACTTGTCCTATTATATCGGGCCGGCGGATCCGTACCCTTGCCTTGATCGCTTGAACTTGACATTTCTTGAACCTGATTTACGCCTCTCTGGCCGAGCAAAATGAATGGATTGCATTCCCTATCCGCCTGCTCGCCTGCCCATCTCCGTAAGGGTTGTGAACGCGCGCCCTTTGTGCGTATTCGTACACATCGTCTAACAGAAGATTGGCTTCTTCCTTGATTTTTGCCGGGTCGGTGCCCACCAGTGTAGCCGTCGCCGCCTCAACAGCTTCCGGGCGCTCCGTTTTATCGCGCAGGACCAGAATCGGTTTTCCGAGCGAGGGCGCCTCCTCCGGCACCCCGCCTGAATCCGAGATCAATATGTAGGCGCGCCGCATCAAGTCCACAAACGGAACATAATCGAGCGGAGGTACCAAAAAAACGTTAGGGAGGTCCCCTAGTTTGCGGTTCACTGGATCCTGCACATTCGGATTGCGGTGCACCGGGTAAACAATTTGCACGTCGTCCCGTTGCGCCAACTCCCGTAGAGCCGTGCAGATGTTTTCGAAACCATCGCCAAAACTCTCCCGCCGGTGCGCCGTCACGACGACAAGTTTCTTCTTTGAATCTAGTTGCGGCCAATCCGCACCGCGGAGCGCTCCGTTCTCGAGCCCCGATTTCACATGCAAGACCGCGTCGATTCCCGAATTCCCTGTGACAAAGATTTTCTGCCGCACAATCCCTTCGTTTTCGAGGTTGCGCGCGGCGCCTGGGGTCGCCGCGAAATGCAGATCGGTCATCCGCGTGGTCAGCACACGATTCATTTCCTCGGGAAACGGGTGCCACGGGTCGCCCGTCCGCAGACCTGCTTCCACATGGGCCACGGGAACTTTGTTGTAAAAAGCCGCCAGAGCGCCGCACAGAGTCGTCGTGGTATCCCCTTGCACGACAATCATGTCCGGGCGTTCCTCCTTTACCACCGGTTCCAACGCCGCCATCATGCGGGATGTGGATTGCGATAGTGTCTGCGCCGGCTGCATGACGTCAAGATCGTGATCGGGGATCACCTCGAACGCGTCAAGTACTTGATCAAGCATGGCCCGGTGCTGGGCCGTAACACAGACCCGCACGGTAAACTCCGTGTTGCGCGGGCGCAGATGGAGCAGGACGGGGCACAGCTTGACGGCTTCGGGCCGGGTGCCGAAGACAAACAACAACTTATGCATATATCGGGGCCGCGAATTAAGTCATGCGGACCGCCGATCTTTCTCCGGAATTTATGGGGGTATTGCTATTACCGGTGGCGGAAGGTAATACGGCCTTTGGTCAGATCGTAGGGGGAAAGTTCAAGCGTGACGCGGTCGCCTGCCAGCACGCGGATGCGATTGCGGCGGAGCCGGCCGGCTAAGTGGGCGAGCACGACGCGATTGTGATCGAGTTGTACGCTAAACAGACCGCTCGGGAACTTCTCTAATACAACTCCCGTGACTTCGATATTGTCTTCCTTACTCATCCAATCCTTTCTCGTGTTTTCGGAACCGGCGGAGGGCAATCGCGCCGGTTCCAGCATTGCGGAGCGATGTTTAGCCAGCCGCGGTTACGTTAGCGGCCTGCAGCCCTTTCGGGCCTTTCGTTACTTCAAACTCGACTTTCGCCCCCTCATCGAGACTGCGATAACCGTCCGATTGGATTGCCGAGAAGTGAACGAAGACATCCT
>Ga0070734_10001606_pt1 | contig 31814 bp, 28 predicted proteins | sample Coa_R1_8_FD_66444 | JGI IMG/M metagenome (GOLD analysis project Ga0070734, IMG submission 66444) | Surface soil microbial communities from Centralia Pennsylvania, which are recovering from an underground coalmine fire - Coalmine... | ecosystem: Environmental > Terrestrial > Soil > Unclassified ... | reverse complement strand
GGTCGGGATGGCCGCGCTCCACAGCTTCTGCACCCAGGCCTTGCCCGACGAGGCGGGCAGGCCGAAGCCGAGTAGCGCATTGCAGGCCAGCATGGCCGTCGAGCCGTTGTTGTTGCTGGTGACCCAGGTGGCGTACTCGCTGGCGTACGTCGCCTCGAACGGGTCGGCGTCGAAGAAATTGTAGTCGCTCATGAAGTTGGCGACGATGCGCAGCTTGTCGTCGCCGCTCGAGTTGGTCGTCGCTCCCGCGAACGACGACTGGTCGCCGATGTTGCCGGTCGAGCCGGCCGCGGTCTGCAGCCAGGCGCGCGTCGTCGTCAGCACCGTGTTCCAGAAGTCGGCGTTGGCGGTGTCGAAGCAGGCCCACGCCTGATAGAAGGCCGGCAGCATGTACGAGGCGTCGGTGCCGTTGCTGTCGGTGCCGGTGAAGTAGCGGACCAGGTGGTACTGCGAGCTGAAGTCGGTGGTGCGCACCAGGTTCAGCGTGTTCTGCGCCTCGGTCGCGTAGTTGTACTTGCCCGAGGTGTCGCCCCAGCGGTTGTGAGCGAACACCAGCGCGGCCGCCATCCACTCGTCGCCGTCGGGCGCGCCGCCGGAGCCGCTCACGCTGCCGCTGGTGGTCACCTGCCAGTGGATCGTGTTCCCGCTCGGCCACATGTAGTGCTTCACGAAGGCCCACATCTCGTCGAACTCGGTCTGGTGATTGAGCTGGACGGCGGCCATCAGGCCGTACCCCTGACCCTCGCTGCGGACGGCGTTGTCGGCGACGTCCTTGATGTACGCCTCGCCCGTGGCCGGGCCCGTGTAGAAGATGGTGTTCGCGTTGGACGGATTGAACAGCTGTCCCCAGGCGGTGGTGACCTTGGTATCGCTTTGCGCCTGTGTCTCGCCCAGCAAGCTGATGAAGAGGTTGGCGTACTGCGCGGGCGGCGTGCACCCGCTGCCGGGCATCGTCGTGGTGGCGCTGCTCGAGATGTCGGTGCCGGTATAGGCCGGCCCGCTCGCGCCGGCGCCGGTCGATCCACCTTGTGCGCTGCCACCCGCGCCGGTCGCGCCGCCCGCGCCCGTCGCGCCGCCCGTGCCGGTCGCACCGCCCTTGCCCGTTGCGCCGCCGGTCGCCGACGCGCCGCCGCTCCCGACGGTGCCGCCCGTCGCTGTCGTGCCGCCCGCTCCCGTCGCGCCGCCCGTCGCGCCGGCGCCGCCCGTGCCGGTGCCTGGATGAGTTCCGCCGGCGCCGGTTGCGCCGCCCGTCGCAGTTGAACCGCCACTGCCGACCGTGCCGCCGCTTCCGGTCGATCCACCAGAGCTGCCACCACTCGACGTCGTGCCGCCGGTTCCGGTCGTGCCGCCGTTCCCGGTCGTGCCGCCGGTTCCAGTCGCGCCGCCACTCGCCGTCGCGCCGCCAGCTCCGGTCGCGCCGCCGCTCCCTCCCTCGCTGCTGCCCGTGCCGCCGCAGGCTGCCAGGGCGAGGCAAAAGGTGACGGTGCAGATCGAGCTACCAGGACGACGGGGCCGGTGAAGCATGATCCGGAATTCCCACCGCCCCGTCCGCCGATCACGAACGGCTCTCATTTTCGTCGACGCGCTCTCATTTTCGCCGGCTCGGCTCACCGACGGTCGAGAGTCCCCGCCCACATGTCGGTGCCGTCGCTACGTTGGGGCAGGTTCGGGGTCAGGGCTCGTCGGCCCAGGGGTCATCTTTCTGGCGACCCTTGGGCGGCTCGTTGCGGAGGTGCGGCGGCAGGTAGTCGTCGGGCGCCTGGTTCTCGAGCGGCGTCCCCGCGTCGATGCGCATCGCGCGCCGCGCGCCCTTGTGCGGCTTGGCGGCCTCGGCGCAGAGGCGGGTCAGCTGCGGGCCGGTCTTGGGCCACAGCTTGTCGCCGACGTCGGCCGCCAGCGCGTCCCGATCGGCGGAGATGTGCACCGAGGCGATGCGCCGGCCGGTGACGCCGCTGCGGACGCGCACCGTCGCCTGCCCGCGCGACCCCGCGCCGCCGACCGACCCGTCGATGTAGGCGGCGAGCTGCAGCGTCGCGGCCATCTCGCGGTACTGCTCGGCGGTGTCGACCGGGCGCAGCCCCGTCGTGACCTGCAGCCCGCGCGTGCGCAGCGAGCTGACCACCGCCTGCTGCACGTGCGCGGCCCCCTCGCCCGTGAACCCGAGCACCGCGACCTTGCCGGTGACGGTGGGTCCCTCGGACTTGGCCTTCGACTTGCCGCTGGCGCTCCCGCCCGCGCTGGCGGCCACGGGCTTGGGCGTCGGGGCGGGCGGCGGCGTCTTGTCGGGGACCAGCACCTTGCCGTGCTTGGCCTTGGTCCAGGCGGAGACCGACGACTTGGACGGCGCGGCGCTGCCCGGAGCGGGCACGACCGAAAAAACCAAAGCCAAGGCAAGGAACAGCGACAGCCGAAGCAAGCGCCGCATCTTAAACCGATCGCTCACTTTCGGTCGCCCGTTCTTTCGCACGTCCCGGCATCGCCCAGTTTGCAGGCCCTCGTGTACAACTCCAGCGCCTCTCCAGCCCCTCCTCGTCCGTGCCTTCCACGATCTTGTCGGCGACGAACGTCGCGTCGGGGCGCTGCATACGACGCTCGCGAACATCGGGGCAACGACGGTACCATGCGGACCCCGTGCCGCGTCCGCCTCGTCCCCGCCGCCAGCAGCGCGCAGAGGCGCGCGCGCTCCGCAAGGAGGTGCGCCGCACGGAGGAGCTGGCGGCGCGCCTCCCGGGCGCCGCGCCCGATCACCCGATCGACGTGGCGTCGGCGTCGGTGGTCGAGACGATGGCGCGCGCGACACCCTGCATCCAGTGCGGAGGCGAGCTGGAACCCCGCGCCGACCGCGCGACCTCCACCGCGCGCGGCGTCCTGCGCGAGGTCGCGCTCGTCTGTCGCCGCTGTCACGCCCCGCGCGCGCTGTGGTTCCGGATCCCGCCGCCCCGCGCGAACTGAGCGAGATCGCAGGGACTACCGCCGCGCCGTCCGGAATCTGGCGCGACGCGTCCGTCGGGGGTGGCGGAGGGGACCCCCACCCGCGCTATAGTCGCGACGTGGTCGCGGATGTTTCAGAGACCGACCTACAGTCCGATCCGCTGATCGGACGGAAGCTGGACGGACGCTACGACGTCATCGCCCGCCTCGGCGAGGGCGGCATGGGCGTCGTGTACCGCGGGCGGCAGGCGCACCTCGGGCGGTTCGTGGCGATCAAGGTGCTGCACCAGGACACCGCCGCGATCGGCGAGTGGCGCCGGCGGTTCGAGCGCGAGGCGCAGGCGCTGTCGGCGCTGGCGCACCCGAACGTCGTCCCGGTGACCGACTCGGGGATCGACGGCGGTGTGCCGTACCTGGTGATGGAGCTCCTGCAAGGCAAGACGCTGGCCGAGCTGCTCAAGCAGGGGCCGCTGCCGCTGTGGCGGGCGCTGGACATCGCGCGGCAGACGCTGCGCGGGCTCGGTTTCGCGCACGGCAAGGGCATCGTCCACCGCGACCTGAAGCCGGCCAACGTCTTCCTGCAGGAGCTGCCCGATCAGGCCGATCACGTGCGGCTGCTCGACTTCGGGATGGTGAAGTTCATCGAGAAGAAGTCGGGCTCGAAGGCGACGGCCGACACGCTGACGCGCGCCGGGGTGGTGTTCGGGACGCCGGCCTACATGTCCCCCGAGCAGGCGAAGGGCGGGCCGGCCGACGCGCGCACCGACGTGTACGCGGCGGGCGCGCTGCTGTTCGAGGTCGTCGCCGGGCGGCGCCCGTTCGTCGAGAACACGCCCGAGGCGGTGGTCATGGCGCACCTCACCCAGCCGATCCCGTCGCTGGCGAAGGTGCGGCCGGGGCTGGGCGCGGCGGCGGCGCTGCTGCAGCCGGTGGTCGAGCGCGCGATGGCCAAGAAGCCGGGCTCGCGGTTCAAGGACGCCGACGCCATGCTGGCGGCGCTGGAGGCGGTCATCGACAAGCTGCCCGCCGACACGGGCAGCGGCGGGCGCTCGGAGTCGCGACGGCGGGCGACGCCGCGCCCCCGCAAGGTCGCGCGGGGTGGCGCGCGTGTCTCGCGCTGGGCGCTCACGCTGGTGGTGCTCGCCGCCGGCGTGGCGGCGGCGGGAACGTACCTGCGGAGCCACCTCGGGGGCTGGGGGCGCTGGCAGGTGAGGTCGGCGGAGCCGGCCGCGCCGGCCAAGCCCGGGCACAAGCACGCGCCGGTCGCCGAAGCGCCGCCCGCGCCGGCGCCCAAACCAGCGCCGAAGCCGGCGGCGCCCGAGCCCGCGCACAAGCCGGAGCCGGCGCCCGCGCCCGTGAAGGCCGCCGAGAGCCCGACCGAGCCCCAGGAAGAGACGGACGCGGAGCCGGAGGAGAAGCAGCCGCCCGTGACCAAGCGTCCGTCGCGCGCGCGCGCCCGCAACCCCTGGCGCGCGCCCGTCCCGCGGCAGCTCAAGTCGATCCGCGTCCAGCTCGATCGCGGTGGGCACCTGTCACAGAAGGCGCTGCGACCGGCGTACGAATACGCGCACCAGAACCCCGCCGACGCGCGCCCCTGGCTGCTGCTCGGGCGCGCCTACGCGCAGCTCGATTGGCTCAGCAACTCGGTCGACCGGTACACCAAGGCCGACGAGGTCGACGCGTCTTCCCGGGGCGATCCCCAGATGCTCGTCGACCTGCTCAAGGCGGCGGCGCACCCGGCGACCGCGCACGCTGCCGCCAAGGCGATCACCGACATCTACGGCGCCGAGGCGATCCCCGCGCTCGACAAGGCAATCAAGAGCACCGAGAACGATCGCGAGGCGGCTCGTCTCACGAAGCTGCGCGAGTCGCTCGCGCGCTGAGCGGCCTGGCGGCGTTCATTCCCCCGGCGCCCGCGCCAGGAGGGCCCGAAGGCGGCGCCCGGCAACGGGGTTCAGGGCCGCCGCCCAGGCGACCCGCCCTTCGAGGTGCCGCTGAAAGTCGGGCCGCCCCTCGCGGTTCTGACCGTCGAGGCCGAAGCGGGCGACGTTGAACAGCGTGGCCCGCAGTCGATCGCGCTCGCGCCGCGGCAGGTTCGCCGTGTCGTTGACGACCACCCCGCACAGCGTCTGCCGCCCGCCCTGCCGCATCACGCGCGTCTTGCGATGGTTGACGCCGAAGCCCTCGTCGGCGGCGATCACGCGCGCCCGCGCGATGAAGAAGCGCAGGCTTCTCTCGAACGCCGCGTCGCCGGAGAACGCCAGATCGTCCGCGTAGCGGGTCATCGTGGCGCCGAAGCCGGCCGCCAGCCCCGACAAGCGGCGATCGAGCCGCCAGGCGGCCAGGTTCGCGAGGCCGGGCGACGTCGGCGCCCCCTGCGGCAGGTGCGCGTCGCGCAGCCGCGCGTTGGCCTGAAACCGCTGGTCGAGATCGACGTCGTGTCGCGGGTGCTCGGCCAGCACGCGCTCGGGCGTCGGCGCCGTGCACAGCCCGGCCAGCGCGCGCGCCACGCGCCGCGGATAGCCGACCCGACGAAACAGGGCGATCACCCGCGCGCGACTGACGCTGGCGAAGAAGTCCAGCAGGTCCATGCGGACGACGACCCGGCGCCCGACGTGCGGCGCGACGAAGGTGCGCACGCTGCGCCCGCGGACGAACCCGTGCGCCGCCTCCGACACGGGGATCTGCGCCAGCACCTGGTCGACCAGCCAGCGCTGGATCCGCTTGAGGCGCGGCTTCGGCGCCTCCAGCAGCCGCCACCCGCCCGCCGCCTTGGGGACCCAGCGGTGATGGTAGTGGCGTAGCTTCGGCTCCGGGGTGGACGCGTTGAGGCGGTGCTCGTCGGCGAACCACTCCAGCTCCTCGGGGCGCAGCCCGAGCGCGGCGGCGAGGTCGCCCGCCGACGGGAGGGGAGGGACGCCAAAGCGCCCGCGCGCGATCGGCACCATGGTCGGCTCGGGGATCAGCCAGCGCTGCACGCGCGCGGGCCGGGCGCTCCCCGGCCAGACGGCGCCCCGCAACCCGCGATCGCCGGCCAGCGCCCGTCCGAGGTCGTCGTCGCGATCGACCGGCGCCCGGGGGAACGCGACCAGCATCCGCCGTACGAGCCGCCGGAGCCACCGCGTCCGCCCGCGGGCGCCGTCGCCCAGCGCCGCGCGTCCGCGCGCGTAGAGCTCGTCCTCGCTCCAGGGTCCGGCGAGGAACGCGAACGCCAGCCCCTTTGTCAGATGGTCGACCATCGAGAGTGATGGACGCCGAGCCCCCGACTGTTCTCGTCTGGCGCGGTGAATCGGCCAGGTACCACTGGCCCGGGCACCGTGCGGTGATGTGGCCTGCTTCTCAAGTGCCTCTGGGGTTACCCCAGAGAGACGGGGATGAGCCGTCGACTCGGGGGCTCGGCGCCATCGGATCCAGGGTAGGGCGCGCCGCCCCAGGCGGTCAACGCGCGCGGCATCGCGACCGCGCTGCCGCCGGCGACCTCAGATCTTGATGAGGTAGTTGAGGACCATCGACGGCTGCATCGTGTTGTGCGCGCCGCTCCCACCTGTCTGCGCGATCGTGATTCCGGTCGTGCTCGCCCCGGCGGTGGCAGCGGCGAAGGCCATCGATTGTTGCTGGGTGCCGCAGTAGACGCCGCACTGGTTCCCGTTGAGGGCGACCCCGAACGCGCCGCCCGCCGGGGTGGACACCGTGTGCGCGTGGCCGGGATCGGTCAGCGCGTGCGTGTGCGCCGGCATCTCGGCCGCCGTCAGCGTGTGCGCCTCCTCGCCGAGCGTCTGGGCCAGCGTGCGCGCGGTCAGGCCCGTGCCGTGCCCCGCGCCGATGACCGTCCGGCCGCGCATGTCGGGGAGGTTGAAGGTGGCGATGCCGTCGCCGCCGCCGTAGTTGATGCCGATGGCCGCGAACAGCGCGGCGTAGGTGGTGCGGCTGACGGCCGACCCGTCACACAGCAGCCAGCCGGCGGGGATCCCGGCGGCGCCCGCGTCCGCGGCCACGCCGCTCGGCCCGGCGAACGGGACGACCATTCCGGACGGCAGCCCCGCCTCGAGCGCGGCGATCCGCTGATCCAGCGCCGTGAAGTTGCCGTTCAGGTTGGCGGCCGTCAGCGTCTCACCGGACGTGAAGCTGTGCGGGACGCTGGCCAGCACCACCGCGCCGGCCGTCACGCCGACCGCCAGCGCCAGCGCGCCCACCAGGACCACGCGCTTGCGGCGCATACGACGAAAGCCCTCGCCCATCGTTCTTCACCTCATTTGAGAGTGCAGTTGTCGACCTGAGTCGAATCGAGAACGCAAGCCGGGCCCGCGGCACCGCCGCCCGCGCCGGCCAGGCCGCCCGCGCCGCCGCCCTGGCCGGTGGCTCCTGCGATACCGCCGGCGCCGGCCTTGCCCGAGGCTCCGGCGCCGCCGTCGGTGGACTTGAGCGTCGCCGACCCGCACGCGACGCCGCCCATGGCGACGGCGGCCGCCAGCAAGATTGCCAGCGCGCTCGGCTTCTGGGATGCGGACCGACACCTGACCGACATCTCGCGCACGCACGACTTTACCGATGAGCTTGCCTCGCTGTCAACGACGGGGGCCGACCCGACGTCTCTTGTCTTGCTGAGCGGATTTTCCTCCGCTCTGGCGCTGGGGTGCCGTTGAATTGTCGCGGGTTTTTTCATTGTTTCTGTTCGGGCGGTGACGATGTTGTCGTGGGCGGTTGGTCGTGCGCTGGCGAAGGACGGGGCTCGGATGTTGTTTGGTCCTCCTCGGAGGCGCCTGCGCGCGGCCCCTGGGGGCGGAGCACGGTGGCCCGCCCGCTGTCAGCCCGCGGGACGCTTCAAGCGGCGCCGCCGACGCCGGCCGAGGCGCGTCGGGTGGGGACGGCGGCGCGGGCGCGCCCACCGGCGGTACGTCCGGCACGGGCAGTGGTACGCCCGGCACCGGCAGCGGTGCGCCCGGTACGGGCAGCGGCGCCTCGGGGGCGGGCAGCGGCTCGGGCGCTCCGGGTGGCGATACAGCCAGCGGCGGCGCGGGTGGGGCCGGTGGCAGCGGGGCGGTCGTGCCGGCGACGGCCGGAACGACGATCGAACCGGCAGTGGCGGGCCTCACGCTCGATGCGTGCCCGGGCCGGACGCCCACGGGCTGGTGCTGGGTCGAGCCGCGGCCGCAGGGCAACCCTCTGCGGGATCTCTCGTCGCCTCACGCCGGCGAGATGTGGGCGGTCGGCGATGTCGGGACCGTGCTGCACGCGACCTCGAATGGCTCGGCGCCGGTCGTCTGGACCGTGGTCGACGTGGGGCTGACCTCGAACCTGACCGCCGTGTCGGAGTCCGCCGACGGAGCCGTGTTCGTCGCTTCCCAGCTCGGCGAGGTGGTGCGCGGCGACGCCACCGCGGGCGACTGGGCGCCGCTGCCGGCGCTGATCCGCGACGGCGTGACCGGCCTGTGGGCGGCGAGCCGCGACGAGGTCTGGGCTGCCTGCGCCGAATCGACCGTCCACCACTGGACGACCGCCGCCGGCTGGACCGCCACCAGCGTCGCGCCCGACGTCGTCACCGCCGTCGTCGGTCGCGGGACGAACGACGTGTGGATGGCCAGCTCGATGGGCCACGCCCTCCACTGGGACGGGACAGCCTTCTCGGTCAGCGACATGGCCGCCCCGGCCGGCACCACCGCCCGCGACTTCCCGCTCTGGCACATGGGCCAGCTGGCCGACGGCACGCTCTGGAGCGCCGGCACCAGCGGGTCCGACGGCGATTCGTGGATCCTCTCCGGCGGCGCCTGGTCGCCGACGAGCAGCTACACGATGGCGGGTGACAGCCTGACGGACTACTGGGCCGCGGGGTACGAGGGGACCGCCATCCATCTTTCGCCGGCCGGCCCCGACGCCGTCGACGCGACCTTCCTCGGCTCCGATCCGACCCTCGCCGGGCGCAGCAGCGACCTGTGGGCCATCTCCGGGCGCAGCGCGCGCCACGGGAACCCGCAGGGCTGGGACGCGATCACCTCGCTCTTTCAGGAGACCGACGGCGTTCACGTCGCGCCGACGGGGGACGTCTGGTTGACGGGGCTGGCCGGGCCGTCCTTTCAGCCCGAGGCGGCGCGCTGGGACGGGTCGCGCTGGTCGCTGTTCCAGATGCCGTCGCAAGCCCAGTCGCCCACGGTCGCCTCGAACGGGACCGATGTCTGGCTGGCCAGGACCAGCCTGTGGCGCTGGAGCGCCGGCGCGCTCGTCGAGCTTCCGTTCCCGACCGCGCCTCCGTTCCCGGCGGCCGGTTGGTTCGCGCGGCAGCTCTTCGCCGTGCCCGGCGCGGTCTGGATCTTCGGCACCGATTCGGGAGGCGACGTCCCCGCGCTGCTCTGGACCGACGGCAAGACCTGGCGCGACATCCCCTTGCCCGAGGGGTACGCCGGGGACCCCGTGCTCACCGGCCTCGGCGGGACCAGCGACAGCGATCTCTGGCTGATCTACGACGGTATGTTCGTCGCTCACTACGACGGGCGGGCCTGGGCCGAGCGCGTCGCGCTCCCCGGCAGCGGCCGGTATCCGATCCGCGACCTGTGGGCGCTCGGGCCCGACGACGTGTGGGTGGGGTCGTTTCACTTCGACGGCACCACCTGGAAGGCGACCGCGCCGATCGACGGCCTGGCCGAGATCTACGCGACGTGGGCGGCCGCCGATGACGACGTCTGGGCGCTCTCCGGCACGGGCCTGCACCACTTCGACGGCACCGCCTGGTCGGGTCCCCTCGCGCTTCCCAACGGCGACTTCTGGTCGGGCCTCTCGGCCATCAGCTCGGGTGACCTCTGGCTCGTCGGGACCGACGGCATCGTCCACGGCGCCCCGTCGCTCGCCGCGTCGTCGCGCTAGCGCCTCGGCCGAACGGCCGTGATTCTCGCGACTTGCTGTCCGCGGCGCACAATTCTTCGCTCGCCGGCCCTTAGTTGGTGAGGGCGCGAACGCGCGCGTGCCGCCCGAAACCCACCCGACGAGGTCCCCCCGATGAAAACCTCTGCGCTCACGGTCTCCCTGGTCGTCGTCTCCGCGCTTGGCGCCGCGCAGCGGGCCTTCGCCACCGATTACTACCTGGCGACGACGGGCAGCGACTCGAACGCCGGGACCATGGACGCGCCGTGGGCCACGCTGCAGAAGGCGGCCAACACGGCGGTCGCCGGCGACACGGTCTGGATCCGCGGCGGGACCTACGCCATCACCACGCCGGTCAACAGCGGCGCCGGCATCAGCTTCTCGAAGAGCGGCACGGCGACCGCCAACATCAACTACTTCGCCTACCAGGGCGAGCATCCGAAGTTCGACTTCACGAACCTGCAGATCTCGACGACCGGCTACACGATGGGCATCACCGTGAGCGGCAGCTACCTGCACTTCAAGGGCCTCGAGATCTGCTGCGTGCCGATGAACATGTACTCGAACAACGGCATCTCGGTGACCGGCAGCGCCGCCTACGACACCTTCGAGCTGCTCGACATGCACGGCAACAGCGGCAACGGCATCTTCGTCGGCAACAAGAGCGGCGGCGGCCACCTGATCCTCAACTGCGACGCGCACGACAACTACGACGCCACCTCCAACCAGGGCCAGGGGCAGAACGCCGACGGGTTCGGCGTCCACTACCAGACGACCGGCGCCACGACGATCGTGCGCGGATGCCGCTCGTGGTGGAACTCGGACGACGGCTACGATCTCATCAACCAGGAGGTGCCGGTCACCGTCGAGAACTCGTGGGCGATGATGAACGGCTACGCCTTGTACGGGACGTTCAACCCCGCCGACGGCAACGGCAACGGCTTCAAGATGGGGTCGAGCAAGACCGGCATCCGCCACCTGGTGCAGAACAACGTCGCCTGGAAGAACAAGGCCACCGGCTTCTACGCCAACCATTCGACGGGCGGGAACACCTGGTACAACAACACGTCGTTCATGAACGGCCATCAGTACGACATGCTGGCCAGCAGCTTCGACTCGTCGGGCAACGTGACCGGGACGATCGTGCTGACCGGGTCGCTGGCGCACATCATGCGCAACAACATCGGCTACCCGAACAAGAACCAGAACATGGACGGCGTCGACACCATGTTCAACACCTGGGACCTGAACATCACGCCGGCCAGCACCGACTTCGCCAGCATCTCCGACCCCAGCGTGTCGATGACCGGGATGCAGATCGAGGGGATGGGCGCGCTGGGACCTCGGCAGGCCGACGGCAGCCTCCCCGACGTCGACTTCCTGCACCTCGCCGCCGGCAGCAACATGATCGACAAGGGGACCAACGTCGGGCTCCCCTACCTGGGCGCGGCGCCCGACCTCGGCGCCTACGAGTACGGCGCGCCCGCGACCGGGACGGGCGGCGCGGGCGGCGCCGGCACCGGGAGCGGCGGCGCGGCCGGTGGGCCCGGGACCGGCGGCGCGAGCGGCAGCGGCGGGGCGACCGGCAGCGGCGGCGCGAGCGGCACCGGCGGGACGACCGGCACCGGCGGCGCGATCAGCACCGGGGGGACGACGGGCGCCGGGGGGACGACGGGCGCCGGGGGAACGGGGATCGTCGACGCGGGCGTCCCGCCGGCGACGGGCGCCGGCGGCTCGGCGACCAGCGGCAGCGGCGGCGCCAGCGCCGGGGAGTCCGCCTCGAGCGGCTGCGCATGCGCCCTCGACGCAGGCGGCGGCTCCGCGGCGCCCGGGCTGATGCTGGGGCTGCTGGGCGCGCTGGCGATTGGTCGCCAGCGGCGCCGCCGGCGCTGAGCTCAGAGCGCGCCGCCGAGCACGATCCCGGCCCCGCCCGTCTCGGTCCTGAACGCCGAGACGCGGAGCCGCGGCGCGCGCAGGTGGGCGACCGCCACCAGCGTGCCGACGAGCGTCCCGGCGGCCGCGCCGACCAGCACATCGGTGTAGAAGTGGTAGCCGGCCCACACCCGCTCGGCCCCGACGCTGGCGCCGATGAGCGCGGTGACGGCCCACGGCTCCCAGGTCAGGCCGTAGCGCACGTCGAGCACCACAGAGGTGGTCGACAGCGCCGCCATCGCCAGCGAGGTGTGGCCCGAGTAGAAGGACCGGTAGCTGTGCGGATCGTCGACCAGCGCCGGGTCGCTGTAGACCCGCGGGATGGGGCGCTGCACGATGTACTTCACCATCGTGACCAGCGCGCCGTTGACGGTCAGCGACTCGGTGAACACGACCAGGTCGTCCAGGAAAGGGCGGGGGCGGCGAAGCGCCAGCCAGTCGGCGACGGGCGGCGCGACGATCGCCAGCCCGACGGTCACGTTGCTGACCCAGTCGGCGGCGTCGCTGGCGTTTCCGATGACGCCGCGGTCGAACGAGTTCACCGAGGCTGCCGAGCACGGGCAGCTCGGGTGGATGAGCCGCGAGGTGAGGGCGTAGGGGACGATGATCCCGGCCGCGGAGACGGCGATGATCGCGCCGTCGATCGGCAGGCTGACGTTGAAGATGGCCGCCGGATCGTCGGGGCGCGGGTCGGCCTGGGCCCGGGCGCTGGCGGCGACGAGCAGCGCGACGACCACCGCGACCCGGGCGCGTCTCACAGGCGCAACGTAGGACGCGTCCCTCGCGCGGCCCATCGGTCGATCCCTGAACGGGGGAGCGCGCTCCAGGAACCTCGATCAGAGGCTCTGCGCCGCGGACACCGCGGCCTGCCCGGCGCTCTTCACCGCTGACCAGATCGCCAGGGCCATGGCGGAGAGATCGAGGCTGAGCCCGACCGAGGCGGCGAGCGCGACGCTGTTCCGCGCCACGCCGTAGTCGTAGCCCGGGGGGTTGGGGGTGAGCGGCGCCGTGCGGTGCTCGAACAGGTACCCGGACACGCGGAGCGGCTCCAGCGTCACCGCCACGAAGCGCCAGGTGTAGGCGAACGTCGCGCTGCCCTGGACGCCGAAGCCGTGGAAGTCGGCGTCGTGGCAGTTGCCCTTCACGTAGCCGAGGGTCACGTACGGGCAAGCGCCCGAGCGGTAGTAGACGTATCCGAACCCCGCGCCCAGCGACGGGAACAGGTACAGCCGTGGCGCCAGGCGCACCGCCACCTTGGCTCGCCAGCCGGCGGAGATGGCCCACAGGTCGACTCCCTCGCCGGAGATCGGATCGACGAAGCCGTCCTTCGTCCGCAGGAAGCTGGCGTCGGCGTAGGCGCCCAGCCAGTACGGCGCGCGGCCGATGTCGAAGGTCATGCCGAACCCGTAGCCGACCGGCGAGAAGCGATCGTCGCCCAGGCTCCCGCGCCACACCGGCCCGACGTGAATGCCGTAGTCGACGTAGTCGAGCGCCTGGGGGTCGGCGCTGGCCGCCGGCGCCGCGGCCACCGGCGCGCCCTGCGCGGCCGCGGGCGCCGCCGAGAGCCCCAAGGGCGCGAACAAGACCGCGAACAGCAGCGCGGCACGCGCCGGTGGGTGGCGGCCGGAACGTGTCACGAACGGGAAACTATAGGGCGGCCGCGGCCATCGACTCCAGACCACAGTGATCGCCCGGGGCGGATGAGCTGCGATATTCTTCTCCCGCAGCGTTGCAAGAGACGTTGAAATACACGTTGCGAGGGACGTTGAAAGGCACGATGCGGCTCGACTGGACGGTGGGATTGGTGGTGGCGGCCGCGAGCGTGCTGGCCGGCGAACGGACGCGCGCCGACGACAAGAAGCCCGGCATGTTCGACTTCGAGCACTGGAAGTCGCCGGTCACGCGCGAGCGCGAGTCGGCGGGCCGGCTGGCCCCCGTCGGCTTCGACCTGACGCCGGCCGTCGCGCCCGACGCCGCGCCGCGGACGATCCGCGTGCGCGTCTACGCCGACAGCGACTACCGCAGCCTGGTGATGCGCTGGCAGGCGCGCCTGCGCGGACAGCTCGGCCACGTCAACGCCGTCACCGGGCCGGTGTTCGCGGTCCGGTTCGAGGTCGAGAGCTTTCGCAGCTGGGACCGCTCGCACGTCGGCGTCGGCATGGAGGCGATCACGAAGGAGCTGACGGCGCTCGACCCCGCCCGCGAGGTCGACCTGGTCCTGGGGCTGGTCACGCCGGCCCGCGGGGTGGAGAACTCTTTCCACGTGCTGGGCGAGGCGCCGACGCCGGGGCACCACATCGTGCTGCGCGGCATGGACGACGAGCAGGAAGGGGTGGCGCTCGATCGCGAGTACCAGCTGCTGTCGGCGGACGAGCGCGGCAAGCTCTACAGCGACCGCAAGGCGCACAAGGAGGTCGTCCTGTTCCTGCACGAGTGGGGGCACAGCGCCGGTCTCCTGCACCAGGACGACCGCGCGATGATCATGAACCCTTCGTACGATCCGCGGCAGGCGGCCTTCGGCGCCTTCGACAAGCAGGTGCTGGCGCTGGTGATCGACAAGCGGCTGGCGCTCCCCGCGGAGGCGTTTCCCGAGTCGGCCGACCTGTTGAAGCTGTACGAGCGCGCGCCCGTCGGCGTCGGCTCGGACCGGGATCGCGCGGAGGTCATCGCCTTCCTGCGCCAGGCGTCGATGCGGTCGGGCCGACCTGGGCCGCCCGGCGCTGGGCCGTCGGCCGTCACCGGGCTGGCCAGCGCCGACGTCGAGGCTTTCAACGCGGCGATCGACGCCGCGCGCGGCGGACGTCCCGAAGAGGCGTGGAAGATCCTGGCGCCGGTGGTCGAGCGGCTGCGCGCGGGCTCCACGGGCCCAGCGGCCAAGCAGAAGGCGGACGCGTGGACCCGCGTCGCGCGGCTGGCGGCCGGCATCGGCGCGCTGACCGTGGCCGAGGAGGCGATCGGACAGGTGCCGCGCGGGGGCGCCGAGATCGAGAAGATCGCCGCCGACGTGGAGACGACCCGCCAGCGCATCGCGCTCCCGTCGGGCGGAAAGTCGGGTGTGGCGCCCGAGCGCGAGCCGGCCTACGTCGCGGCGTTCTGGGCGACCTCCGACCTGGTCGCCTCGGGCGATCTCAAGGGGGCGCGCGCGCGTCTCGACGGGTTCGCGGCGGCCTACCCCGACACCGCCGGCGCCGACGTGCTCGCCTGCGAGCTCGAGCTTCGCGCCAAGCACGCGGCGGCGGCGAACAAGCGGTGCGAGGCGGCGCTGGCCAAGTTCAGGTTCGCCGCGCGGGCGCACTACCTCCTCGGCCTGGGCGCCGCGCGCGCGGGGCGCGCCGCGGTCGCCGAGCAGCACCTCCAGGAGGCGATCCACATCGACCCGCAGGACGCGGGCGCCTGGCGGACGCTGGCCGACGTCTACCGCAGCGAGGGCGCGCGGGGGCGGCTCGAGGCGCTGGCCCGGCGCTACCAGGCGCTGTTCTCCAAGGAGATGCCGCAATGACCACCCGATTGCATGCCCGGCTGGCGCGGCGGGGCGCCTGCCTCGCGTCGCTCGTCCTGGCGCTGGTGGCAGCCGGGTGCGGGTCGGGGAGGCATTCGATTCCGCAGCGGACGCCGCCCGGGGGCTGGACCGCCGTCGACGCGGCCGGCCCGCGCGCCGACGCGCGCGACGGTGAGATCCGCGACGCCGGCGCGCGCGACCTACCTCGGGAGAGCGGCGCGCGCGACGCCGCCCCGAGCCGCGACGCCGGCCTGCGCGACGCCGGCGGCCGCGACACCGCTCGGGTCGACGCCGCCCTGGATGCCAGCCGCGATCGCGCGCGCGACGGCGGCGCCGACGCTGCCCCCGGTGATGGAGCGGCCGCCGACGGCAGCCCGATGTGCGGGCAGCTCCACGTCTCGTGCGCCCCGTTCGCCTGCGACGTCGACGCCGGGCGCTGCAAGTACTTCTGCGCGAGCGCCGCCGACTGCGCGCCCGGGCGTCCCTGCGTGGCGGGTGGTCTGTGCGGGTTCAGGGAGCCGGCGGCCTGCTCGTCCAGCGTCGAGTGCGCGAGCGGCCATTGCGCGGACGGCGTCTGCTGTGACACCGCCTGCAACGGTGCCTGTCACAGCTGCGTGTTGCCGGGGACGATCGGAACGTGCGCCGCCGTTCCGCCAGGGGTGGTCGATCCCCACGGCGTCTGCTTGGCGGGCGCGGTGTGCGGCGCGGACGCGGGTTGCTCTCCCACCACCTGCGCCACCGATGGCGACTGCGGCGCGCTGCACGTTTGCAACGGCGGCGTCTGTCACAGTTGCGCGGCGACGTGCATCAGCAACCCCGATTGCGACGTCCGGTCGGTGTGCGTCGCGCGGAACGGCTGCACCTGGTGCGCGGTCCCCGACGGCGGCGAGACGCCCTAGCCCGTTCATCGCCGCTCACCGCGACATTCCTGTCCCGCCGAAGCCGTGTCGCGGACGCCGGCCCGCGCGATTCATCGCGGTTTCAAGAGGCCGGGACGCTGGCCCGGCCGTTGCAGCCGCCGAGAGGCATGACCGAGCGTCTCTTTGCGGTGTTTCAGTTCATCGCCGTTCGTCTCGTCGCGCTGGCGCTGGCCGGTGCGGTGCTGGGGTGCGGGAGGGCCGCCGACAGCGGCGGCCCGAGCGAGCTCGAGATCGAGCGCCAGTCGGCCGAGGCGACCTGGGCCAACGCCAAGCCGGGCTGCTCGCAGGGCTATCACTACACGTCGACGACGTCGTCGGTGTTCGGCTCGTGCGCCGAGACGACGATCCACGTCGCGAACGATCAGGTCATCGGGCGCAGCTTCGTCGATTACACCAGCGGCGGCTGTGGGGGCGGCGACGCGGCGCCCGCCGAGATCTGGAGCGAGCTTCCACCGGACATCGGCATGCACAGCGACGGCGCGGCGCCGCTCACCGTCGAGCAGCTGTTCGAGGCGTGCAGGATCAGCCTGGCCCAGGATCGGACGGCGAACACGTTCACGCTCACGATCGGGACCGACGGCGTGCCGACCGCGTGCGGCTACACGCCGAACGCTTGCGTCGACGACTGCTTCATGGGGTTCATACTCTCGGACTTCGCCTGCGGGGACTGGACCTTCGACGCCGGCCCCGCTCACTGACGGCGCTTCGCCAGCGCGAGCAGCCCCCAGGCGCCGACCACCGCCAGCAGCAGGCCCAGCACGACGTGAGCCAGGTGATCGGCCGGCCGGTAGCGAAAGATTTCGGCCGGGAACAGCCCCAGCATCCCGGCCGCGGCCTGATAGAGATCGCCCAGGCCGAACAGCAGGTTGAAGAGGGCGACGCCGCGCGCCCGCCGCGCCAGCACCAGCGCCGTGCCCAGCACGCCGAAGAAGATGTGGAACAGGTCGTAGGGCGCGGCGCCGCTCATCAGCGCGAGGCGGGGCGGGATCAGGAAGCCGCCCAGGCCGGTCAGGATCAGGATCGGGCCGAAGAGCCCCAGCAGCCTGGCGTTCCAGCGCGTCGCGGCCGCGCTCACGCTCGCCTTTCCAGCCCGAAGTAGAGGACCAGCCGCTGGCGCTTCTTGCTCTTCAGGTACGCCTGTCCCAGGAACAGGCCGGGGCGAAGCTGGCGTACCTCGTCCTTGATCGCGCGGATGAAGAACGGATTGTCGTCGTTGTCGTAGTCGAGCTGGAACGCGTCGAAGTCGCCCGCGCGCGAGGGCGCGATGAAGGTTTCGAACCGGAACCAGCGCGTCCGGTCGCGGAATACGCGGTTGATGCCGGTGCCGCGGTGCGGGCTGGCGGGGTCGACCCGGAAGCTCTTGCCCAGCCAGGGGAAGAGGGGGGTACGCGCCCAGAGCCTCGCCCACCCGAACAGCCAGCCCGGCGGCGCGACCAGCGCCAGCATGCGTCCGCGCAGGTCACCGTCCAGGTCGGCGACCGCGGGCGTCGTGGCCCCGGCGTAGAGACGCCCCAGCGTCTCGGCGTCGGCGTGCAGGAGCGCGTCGAGATCTCTCGGCGCCACCGTGGTCGCTCCCGCAATTGCCAGCTCGCTCCCGGACGTGGTCATGGTCTCCTCCATTCGTGGTACGGACGAACGGCGGATCCGGATCACGGCCAAGATCACCTGAAGACCACGACGAAGGATCGCGGCGAACTCGGCCGGCTGGTCTAGGGCGGCAACGACACGTACGGCATGCCGGCCATCGGATCGGGGAGGCGCCAGGCGCCGGCGGCCGTGCGGACCTCGACCGCGAACAGCGCTCCGGCGCCGCCGCCGTCGATGCTCGCCGCGAACGAGCCGTCGGGGGCGGGCGTGGCCGCGACGGTCGACCAGTCGGTCTCGCTGTCGAACGGCTTCCAGAGCACCGACACGGTGGCGTCGTCGGGCAGCGGCGCCGCGAAGCGGGCGCGCACCAGCCAGACCGGCGCCGTCGGGTCGGCGGGGTCGATCGACAGGTCGGCGAGCGCGGGCGGCGCGGCGCGTGGCGTGGCCAGCCAGACGGCGGGATCGGGGAGCGTCCCCGCGAACCCGGGCGGCGCGGCGGCGACGACGGCGCCGACCTCGGCCAGCGCCGTGGTGTCGGCGGCCAGCGCCGGGACCTCGAGCGACCAGTGGAAGGGGTCGTAGCCGAGGGGCTGCATGCGGAGCCGCTCGTAGAACGGTCGGATGTAGGCGGTGTCGAGGGCCAGCGCGCGCCAGGCGTCGTCGGCGGCGCCCGTCTCGGCGCGCGCGGCGTCGAGCCAGCCGGGCGCGCCGGTCCCCGCGTAGACCGCCAGCGCCGTCGCGCCGCGCAGCTTGTGTCCGAAGTAGCGCCCGAGGTCGGCCACCGAGACGGCCTCGCGCGCCAGATCGCGGACCAGCGGCTCGGCGTCCGCGGTCCGGTCTGCCGCCGTCGCTGCCAGGTCGGCGCCGGCCAGCACCTGGGCCGCGACGTCGAGCGGCGACAGCTTGCTGCTGCGGGCGCCGGCGACGAGATCGCCCGCCACCTCGGCGGGCGCGGCGATGGCGAAGGTGTCGAAGGGCGTGGCGCCGTCGCACGACTTGACCGACACCGGGCCGCCCGGCACGCCCGCCCATTGGGCGACGTCGCCCCCCAGCTCCATCTCCGGCTCGAACTGGCGCGAGTCGGCGCCGCAGGTCCGACCGGTCACGATCCAGGGGACGATGTCGCTCGCCGCTTGCAACGCGGGCCATAGGCTGTCGGTGCCGGCTTCGCGCGCCAGGATCTGCCGGAAGCGGTCCTCGGGCGCGGTCGGGTCGTAGCCGAGCCGCCCCCACAGCAGGTACATGAGGTCGTCGCGCGCGAACGCCCAGGGCGAGAACCGGTCGGCCGCGTTCGCGTGATAGAAGTCTTCCTGCGGCGTGTAGGCGTGGGGCGGCTCCAGCGTGAACCCGGCGATCGCCGGCGACATCGCCAGCGACAGCATGGTGCGCTGCGCCCGCGCGTACGAGGCCTGGCGGAAGATCTGGTGCGTCCCGCCGGCGCGCACCTGGAACACGAACGTCCACGGGCGCGGCGGGTTCAGGTAGGTCTGGTAGCTGTACGAGCCCCAGGTGGCCATCTGGCCGCCCGCGATCGCGTACGGGGGACCGAGGTGCTCGCCGTTGAACTTCGCCTCCAGCACCATGTTGGGGCCGATGCTGGAGGCCAGGGCCAGGATCTCGGGCTTGCTCGACTGCCAGGTGCGGGTCGAGATCGTCATCCCGGGCGCCGCCGCTTGGACGCCGGCCACGAAGGTGTTCTCGTACCAGGTGGCGGCGCGGCCGCTCTCGCCGGTGCGGAAGCCGAGCATCGCCAGCCCCGGCGCGCGCGCGGCCACGTCGGCCGCCGCCTCGCGCACGTAGGTTTGCAGATCGGCGTCCGAGAGCGCCTCGGGGTCATAGCCGTCGACGCTGGAGGAGGCCTGGTAGGTCATGAGACCGACCCGGATGCCGCGGGCGGCGGCCATGGCGATCACGCGGTTGAGCATCGCCAGGTTGCGATCGCGGTCGGCGGGCGGGACGCCGACGTCGGGGAAGCTGGCCGAGCGCGCCAGGTACAGCAGCGCATTGGGGAACGCGGTCGTCGAGACGTCGTACATGCCGTGCACGTCGAGCACGTCGAGACGCGCGTGCGCGAGCAGGTCGAGGTAGCCACGCCAGAACCCTTCGTCGAGGAACCACCAAGCTTCCTTGCCGCCTCCGGGTTCGCTGCCGTCGGGGAGGGTGTCGGGAAGCACCCAGAACAGGTTCGCCGCGCGGAACGCGACGGTCGGCGCGCCACGCGCGACCGAGGCGGGTGGGACGGCCGCGGCCCCCTCGAGGCGCAGGCGCTCGGCGATCTCCAGCGCGCCGTACATCGCGCCCGTCGGATCGCGCCCCACGATCCAGGTGGTGGCGCCGATCGGCGCGATGACGAACGACTCGGCCCGCGGATCGAGGTCGGGGGCGATCGCGGCGCGCACCGGATCGACCGCCTCGTCGTCGATGGTGGCGATGGTGATCGCGCGCGCCGCCTGCGCCTCGGCCAGCGCCTCGGCCACCGCGCAGCGCCCATAGTCGACGGGATCGGTCGGGTCGTGGCCGTCGGGGCAGGCCACGGTCCAGGTCCAGGGCGTGGCGCGCGGGCCGCCCGCGTCGGGCGCGGCGTCGGGGCCGGCGTCCCCCGCGGGGCCGGCGTCCGGACGGCTGGCGCGCGCGTCGGGGGGCGTGGCGCAGCCGGCCGCCAGCAGCGCCACGGCGACGGCCACGACCGGCGTGGCCCAGGCGGCGCCGGGCTCGCTGATGCCGCCGGTCTGGCCGACATTGGCCCCCCGGAGTATCCCCATCGCCGGCAACGCTAACACGGTGTCCGCTGCCGGGCGGTCGGCTGCCCATGGATGAGGCCGTTCGGCGCTTTGACTCGGTGGGCCCCCTCGCCCTACTGTTGACGGCCGGTGAAGATGACCAAGCGACAGACCGCGGTCCTCGGGATCGCTTTGACGGGTGGGCTCCTCCTTGGCTGCAAGAAGAGCGAGTCGCTGGTGGTGGCCGAGGTGAGCGCGGCCGACTCCAGCGCGGCGAGCGTCTCGTCGGTGACGATCGCGGTGGGGAGCACCAACGAGATGTTCCGGGTGGCCGGCGGTCTCTCGACTTCGCCCGTCGAGCTGGGCCTCTACGTCCCGTCGGACGTCATGGGCGTGGTCACTGTTGCCGCGACCGGCTCCGAGAGCGGGGACCTCTGCTTCATCGGATCGATGCAGGTCAACATCCCGGGGCCCGGCTCCACGGTCAGGGCGTCGTTGCCGCTGACGCTGGCCACGGGTTGCATGATCTCCGGTACGGGCGGCACGACGGGCTCGGGCGGCACGACTGGCAGCGGCGGCACGACGGGCTCGGGCGGCACGACGGGCTCGGGCGGCACGACGGGTACGGGCGGCACGACAGGTACCGGCGGCACGACGGGCTCGGGCGGTGCGACGGGCCAAGGTGGATCGGCGGGCGCGACGGGCACCGGCGGGAGCTCGACGGGCGGTTCGGGCGGCACGGTGACGCCGCCTTCGCTGACCAGCTGCAAGGAGTACGACCACAACGACCCGACCGATCCCACGTGCAACGACACCACCGGCGTCAGCGACTATGCCCTCTGGTCGGTGGCCTTCTCCCCCGACGGCAAGTACTTCGTCAGCGCGGGCGACGACGGCCGGGTGAAGGTCTGGACCTTCGACGGCAAGACGATCACCGGGACGACGCACATCTTCACCGCGGGCGGCGCGAGCTACGTGACGTTCAGCCCGGACAGCTCGGTACTGTTCGTGGGCGATCGCAGCGGCAGCCTCATCGGCTACAGCACGTCGACCTGGACGATCAAGACGAACTACACGGGGATCACGGGCGGGATCTACGGGCTCGCGCTGTCGGCGGACGGGAAGACGCTCGTCGTCATCGACGACACGCCGAAGATCTATTACGTCCCGGTGTCCGGCACCGGCATGTACTCCACGGCGTTGCCGGCCGTCGCTTACAGCGTGGCCATCTCGCCCGCCACCACCACGGGATCGCTGACCGTCGCGGTCGGCTTCGACACCGGCCGCGCCGCGATCTACACGGTCACCGCGTCCGCCTTCACCGCTCAGTCCGCCTTCACGGTCGAATCGGACGGATCAGCGCTCGACAGCGTCGCCTTCTCACCCAGCGGCGGGCTGCTGGCGATCGGCGACGAGGACGGCAAGCTGCAGTCGTGGGCCAGCCCCTTCTCGTCGCCCACGCCGCAGGGGACGGCGCTGACCTTCTCCGTCCAGCAGGTCGCGGTCGCCGTCAACGGCCTCTCCTGGTCGAAGGACGGTGTCTATCTGGCCGTCTCCGCCGGGAGTAACGGCGGCTATTTGAGTATCTGGAACTACGCTTCGCGGACGTTAGTGGGGATGCACTACGCGACGTATTACCCGGTTTCCGTAGCATTTTCGCCGAGCAACACGGCGCTCGCCGGTGGCGAGGTGGCCTGCGGGAAAGTGGTCATCTGCGCCGATTGAGGCCTCGGACTACGTGGAACCTGGAATCGTCCGCGGCGCCAAAAATGAGAGCAAAGCGCCACAATTGAATAGATTCTCGGGCTAGCTACTGAGACTCTCCGCCCGACTCGCGCGCAGAAGAGCGCCCGCGTTTCGCCCGTTCACCGTCGCCCCAGGGAGGTCCAGATGGTCTCGCGAAGCTCGCTCGTCGTAGCTACTCTTTTTGCCGTCGTTGGTTTGGGCGGCCAGGCCTGGTCGCAAACGCCGCCGCCGCCCGACACCGGCGCACCGCCGCCGCCACCGCCGGAGGCCGCCCCGCCGGCCGTCGTGCCGGCCGCGCCGCCGCCACCCGTCGAGATGATGCCGCCGATGGCGCCCCCGCCGGCGCCGCCGCCTGCTGCCGGTCCGCCGTCGTTCAAGATCGACGCCGGTGGGGGCAACACGATCAAGTTCGGTCTGTTGCTGCAGCCGCAGTTCCAGTCGCTCGGCAGCACGGCGCTCAACGGCAACGCCTACAACCTCTTCCTGCGCCGCACCCGCCTGCTGGTCGGCGGGACGCTGTTCGACGGCAAGTTCGAGTACTTCCTCGACACCGACTACCCGAACCTGTTTCTGGCCACCAATGAAGCGGCGACGGCGACGGCCGCCGCCACCACCACCAAGGCGACGCCGGGCATGAACGTGCAGGACGCGTTCGCCACCTGGAAGCCGCTCGAGGGGCAGTACAAGGAATGGTTCAAGGTCGACGCCGGCTACATGCTGCCGCCGATGGCCCACAACGCGGTCCAGGGGGCGACGTCGCTCTATTTGTGGGACTACTTTGCCTTCACGTTCCTCAGCACGGCCAACACGTTGCTCGGTTCGACGGCCAGCCCGGTCGGCCGTGATCTCGGCGTGCAGCTGCGCGGCCTTCTCTTCAGCGGGCTCCTCGAGTACCGCCTGGGCCTCTTCCAGGGTCTGCGCAGCACCGACCAGCCGGCCGCCATGGGCATGCCGTCGACCGACCTCGGCTCGAACAACTTCTTCCGGGCCGTCGGCCGCTTGCAGCTGAACCTGCTCGATCCCGAGCCGGGCTTCTTCTACGCCGGCACCTACCTGGGGAAGAAGAAGATCCTCTCCATCGGCGGCTCGTTCGACACGCAGAAGAGCTACCACTACTTCGCGGGCGACGTGTTCGCCGACCTGCCGGTCGGGCCGGGGGTCTTCACGGCTCAGGTGAACGTGGCGCACTGGGACGGCGGGACCTTCGTGGCCATCGCCAAGGAGACCGCGTTCATGAGCGAGGCGGGCTACAACTTCAACACGCTCATCTCGCCGATCCTTCACGTCGAGTACCTGTGGGGGGGGACCTCCTCGGGCGGCGTCACCAGCGTCAACCAGGGGCGCTACGGCGGCGGCCTCGCGCTCTGGTGCTTCGGGCACAACTCGAACCTGAAGGTGTTCTACACGCGCCTCACCGAGGCGGGGGCGCCGCACGGGGCGAACCAGATCAACGCTCAGTGGCAGCTCTTCTTCTTCTAGGAGGGTGAGCGCATGACCGCACCAGCAACATCGGGGACGGCGACCGGGCTCGGCCGGGCGGAGATCCGAAAGGTCATCTTCGCCTCGTCGCTCGGCACCGTCTTCGAGTGGTACGACTTCTATCTCTACGCGACGCTGGCGCCGTTCTTCGCGGCGTTGTTCTTCCCCAAGACGAACGCGACGGCGGCGCTGCTCGGCAGCTTCGGCGCCTACGCGGCCGGGTTCCTGGTCCGGCCGTTCGGCGCGTTGGTGTTCGGGCGGATCGGCGATCTCGTCGGCCGCAAGTACACCTTCCTGGTCACCATCTTGGTGATGGGGCTGTCGACGGCGGCGGTCGGCTTCTTGCCGACCTACGCCAGCGTGGGGATGTTGTCGCCCACCCTGCTGGTGCTGTTGCGCCTGGCGCAGGGGCTGGCGATGGGGGGCGAGTACGGCGGCGCCGCCACCTACGTCGCCGAGCACGCGCCCGACGAGAAGCGAGGGCTGCACACCAGCTGGATCCAGACGACCGCCACGGTGGGGTTCTTCATCTCGCTGGTGGTGATCGGCGCCTGCCGGGCCAACATGTCCGAGGAGGCGTTCAAGTCCTGGGGCTGGCGGGTTCCGTTCCTCATCTCGATCATCCTGCTGATCGTCTCCGTCTACATCCGGCTCAAGCTGAACGAGTCGCCGGTGTTCATGGAGATGAAGTCGCAGGGCAAGGGGAGCAAGTCGCCGCTTCGTGACAGCTTCACCAACTGGAGCAACCTCAAGGTCGTGCTCGTCGCGCTGTTCGGCGCGGCGGCCGGCCAGGGGGTCATCTGGTACACCGGGCAGTTCTACGCGCTGTTCTTCCTGACCGGGACGCTGAAGCTGCCCTGGAAGACGGGGTACACGATCATCGCCGTGGCACTGGCGCTGGGCACCGGCCTGTTCCTCTTCTTCGGCTGGCTCTCCGATCGCATCGGCCGCAAGAAGATCATGATCGCCGGCTGTCTGCTGGGCGCGGTGACCTACTTCCCGATCTACAAGGCGATGACCCACTTCGGGAACCCGGCGCTGGAGGCCTTCAACGCGCGCACCAAGATCACGCTGACGGCCAGCAACTGCCAGATGCACCTCTTCCCCAACCCGAAGACGGTCTACAGCGCCTGCGACAAGGTGCAGGACTTCCTGGCCAAGAAGAGCCTGTCGTACGAGACCATCGAAGGGCCGGGCGTCGAGCAGCCGGTCACGCACATCAACGACGCGATCGTGATGGGCTTCGACGAGGCCAAGCTGACCGCGGCGCTGAAGGCGGCCGGCGCGCCCGGGGCGCCCAAGCCCGAGGACGTCAACGTGGTGATGCTGATCGTGCTGGTGCTCGTCCAGCTGATCTACGTGACGATGGTCTATGGTCCGATCGCCGCGTTCCTGGTCGAGCTGTTCCCGGCCCGCATCCGCTACACCTCGATGTCGCTGCCGTACCACATCGGCAACGGGTGGTTCGGCGGGATGCTGCCGCTCACCGCGGCGGCGCTGGTGGCCGCCAAGGGGGACATCTTCGCCGGGCTCTGGTACCCGGTCATCGTCGCCGCCGTCACCGTGGTCATCGGCGCGCTGTTCGTTCGCGAGACCAAGGGACACCAGATCAACACGCTCTAGGCTCCGGCGGCGACCAGCACGATCCCGCCCAGGATGAACGCTCCGCCCGCCAGACCCAGCGGGCGGAGCGGCTCGGCCAGCAGCCAGACCGCCAGGATCGGCGTGGCCACCTGCTGCATCTGGAGGGCGATCGCGCCGGCGGTGGCGTCGACGTGCCCCAGGCCCCAGCTGTTGAGCGACCAGCCGAGGAGCTGAACGACGGCGCCCAGACCGACCAGCGAGGCCCAGGCGCGGGCGTCGTAGCCGCGCAGCGGATCGCCGGCCAGGGCCACGGCCAGCACGAAGCCGGCCAGGCAGCCCAGGCTCATCCAGTAGAGCGCCTGCGGGGCGTTCAGCGTGCGGCGGCCCCGGGTGAGCGTGAGCGTGACCGCGGCGTAGCAGACGCTGGCGACGACGGCCATCGCCTCGCCGGTGCCGTCGCCGCCGCGGGCCCCGCGCGCCAGGGCCAGCACCAGCGCGCCGGTCAGCCCCAGTCCTTGCCCCAGCCAGCCGAGAGAGCGCGCGCGTCGCTTGAAGACGACGGCGGAGAAAAGCGCCACCCAGAGGGGAGAGAGGCCCCCGACCAGCAACGTCGCGTTGGCGGCGGTCGTCCGGCGCATCGCCTCGTGCCAGAGCGCCAGATCCAAGAAGAACGCGACCCCCGCCGCGAACGCCCAGCGCCGGCCGACGGCGTCGCCGAACCCGCCCGACCGCCGGGCCAGCAGCCACGCGCCCGGCAGCGCGATCGCCATCCGGTAGAGGCCGACCGTCAACGGCGAGGCGCCGCCCGTCTCGGCCCACTTCACGAAGATGGCCGAGAAGCCGACCACCGACGCGCCGACGAGCACGGCCATCAGCCCTCGCCAGTGGACGCGCGCGCCGGTCACCGGGCGCGGAGCCTTGCATGTTTGCGGTCAGCAGGCCAATCCCGTCGGTGGTAACCTTCCAGGGATGGCGCCGGACGACGACGACCCGGAGCTGTTCGAGGACGAGCCGACCCACCTCGACGAGGTGGGACCGGTCCCCAGCGCCGAGATGCGGCCGATCCCCACCGGCGAACGGCAGACCACCACCTACAAGAGCGCGGAGTACCTGGCCGGGCGCGACGCCGGTCTCAAGGAAGGGATCGACGCGACGGTGGCGGCGCTGCGCGACGAGCTGGTGCGCGCGGGCTGCACCGAGGACGAGATCAAGCACATCATCGCGCGCGTCCGAGCCGGTTCGTCCGCCGCGCGCTAACCACGTCCCGCGGTCGAGCCAGCCGGCTTGGGTCGCTTCCCGATTCGGCGGTCGTGTTTAGTTTTCCCCTTGCACAACCGCAGGAGGCAAAGGGAATGATGGACAAGATTCGTGGAGTTGTCGTGGCGGTGTTGCTGTCGGTCTGGTGTTTTCCGGCGGTGAGCTCGGCGAAGTCGCTGGCCGTCGATTCCAGGCCGCTTCCGGCGGCGGTCACCGAGAGGTCGGCGGCGCCGGCCGAGGCGCCGGCGGCGGGCGAGGTCGCCAACCTGGCGGCGCGCGAGCAGCAGGCGCCCAACCTGCAGGACTACAAGGGCGGAGCGGTGGCGATCTACGTCAGCAGCGGCGTCTTGTTGGTGGCGGTGATCGTCCTCCTCGTCCTGCTGGTCTGATGCGGGGGGCACGGACCACGCGGTCGGCGCTCGCGCTCGCGCTCGCCGGCCTGCTCTGGTCCGGCTGCTACGCCGGCAGCGCGCGCAGCGTCTCGCCCGCGCGCGCTGCCGCGCTGGCCGCCGATCCGGCCTGGACCTTCGCCGGCGACGTTCCGTTCGTCGCGCAGCGCACCGACGCCGACTGCGGCCCGGCGGCGCTGGCGATGGTGCTGCAGCACTACGGCGTGCGCACCTCGCTCGCCGACCTGACGGCGCGCGATCCGCCCCGGGGGGGCGGCGTGCGCGCGGGCGATCTGCGCGACACCGCCCGCGCCCAGGGGATGGCGGCCTTCGTCGTGGCCGGCACGTTCGTCGATCTCTCGGAGCAGCTCGCGCGGGGGCGTCCGGTCCTCGTGGGGCTGGCCACGCCGATCACCGGCGGGCGCCGGCTGGCGCACTACGAGGTGGTGGTGGCGATCGACCGGCGCGATCGGCGGTTGCTGACGCTCGATCCGGCGCGCGGCCTGCGCGAGGACAGCCTGGAGGGCTTCGCGCGCGAGTGGGCGCCGACCGGCCGGGTCACGCTGATCGTCTTCCCGTCGTCTTCCGCGCAGCCTTCGGGCTCCGGTGGAACAGCTTCCTGAGCTCGTCCTTTGCTCGCAGCAGCCTCTTCTTCTCGGCGGCGCCGAGGTTCTTGCCGCCGCGGTTCACGTAGAACGTCAGCATCGACATCGCCGAGCGAAACGGCGGCGACTTGCGGCGGGTGCTGCGCTCGGCCGAGCGCTTGAGCGACAGGGCGATGGCGCGCGGGCTCTTCCGCTTGAAGACCCGGGGCTCGAGATCCAGCGCGTCGCTGGTCTGCACGACCTGCTTCGACCAGCGGCGCCCGGCCTTCGCCCGCCGTCGCGGCTCGGTTCGGCGCGCCTGCGGGGCCGGCATGCTCGCGTCGGCCCGCTACGGGTGGTGGCGCTTCTCGGGCGCCGGCGACAGCTCGCCCGGCTGCCGCAGCGAGTCGCCCGGAAGCGGCCAGCGGCGGACCTGCCAGCGCTCCTGCCAGTCGAGTCGCCGCTCCGCACGCCGGGCGTCCTCCTCCGGCGTCAGGATGCGCGGCTCGACCGTCGCCTCCTCGGGAACCCCGTCCTCATACTTCTTCGCGGGCATGTCCAAGAAGTTGGCCACCCGGCGAGCCGCCGGCTAGCCCGCCCGCGCGGGTCCGGACTCGGCGCGGCGCCCCTTTCTTTGAAATGTAGGACCGCAGCTGAGGTATACGAGCGCCATGACCGCCGAACACTCGATCATTCCCGCGGCCGAGGCCCTGGAGCGCCTCAAGGCCGGCAACGGTCGTTACCTCCAGAACGTCCGCAGCGTCGACTCGATGCTCAGCCACAGCAAGCGCGACATCTCGGCGCCCCAGCTGCCGTTCGCGGTCGTGGTCGGCTGCTCGGACTCGCGCGCGCCGGCCGAGATCGTCTTCGATCAGGGCCTCGGCGACCTGTTCGTCATCCGCGTGGCCGGGAACATCGTCGCGCCGTCGCAGATCGGCAGCGTCGAGTTCGCCGCCGAGCGCTTCGGCACGCAGCTGGTGGTGGTCATGGGGCACACGAACTGCGGCGCCATCGCCGCCACCATCGAGGCGATCACCGGCGCGGCGGGGGGGGCCTCGCGCAACCTGATGTCGATCGTGAACCGCGTGCGGCCGGCGGTCGAGGGGCTGATGTCCACCGATCTGGCGCGCGACAGCGTCCGCCTGCACCGCGAGGCGATGCGCGCCAACGTGCGGGCCTCGGTCAATCAGCTGAGGCACGGGTCGGAGGTGCTCGAGCGGCTCGCGCACGAGGGCGGCCTGGCCGTCGTCGGCAGTGAGCTGGATCTCTCGACGGGCGAGGTCAGGTTCTTCGACGATCTGGGCTGACGCGCCTCGCGCCCGGCGGGGCCGTCGACCGGTCTGACCCGTCAGGCCGTGGAGATCGCCGATGAGACGCGTCTTCTATTTCGCGGCTGGATGGATCGTCGTCGGGGCCGCCTGCGGCGGCGGCCGGGGCGCGTCGCGCGCCGACGCGGCGGTCGACGTCCCGGTGGCCGTCGACCCGCGCGCGGCGATCTGCGCCGAGGTCGAGGCGGGGGCCACCGTCGGGTTCGACGTCGTGCAGGCGATCTTCACCCGCAACTGCATCATCTGCCACGCACAGGGTAACGATCTCGATCTCGTCGACGGCGTCGCCTGGCAGGACCTGGTCGACCACGCGGCCCCCTCGGCCGAGGCGTGCGGTGGAACGCTGGTGGTGCCGGGGAACCCGGACGGAAGCTACCTCTATCAGAAGCTGACCGACCCCAGCCCCTGCTCGGGCTCGCAGATGCCGCGCACCGACCTGCTCCCCGACCCGCTCCCCGACTGCGTGATCGCGCTCGTGCGGGCCTGGATCGCCGAGGGGGCGCCCAACGCTGCGGGCCAGGGGTCGTCGGACGGCGGGGTCGACGCGCCCGCGGGCGGCTGAGCGTCTATCGACGCCAGGAGGTGCGCGTGCCGGTGGCGAGCGCGCGGTGGATCTTCTCGACGCTGGCCGGCTTGGCCAGGTGGTGGTCGAACCCGGCGGCGCGCGCCTTGGCGACGTCCTCGGCCTGCGCGTAGCCGCTGAGCGCGATCAGAAAGGTCGCGCCCAGCGCGGCGTCGGCCCGGAACGCGCGCGCGACCGCGTAGCCGTCCATCCCGGGCAGGCCGATGTCGCACAGGACGGCGTCGGGCTTGAACGCGCGGGCCTTCTCCAGCGCGCTCGGCCCGTTGCGCGCGATCTCCACCACGTGATCGGCGATCCGCAGCGCGACGCGCAGCCCCTCGGCGATCTCGAGGTCGTCCTCGATGACCAGCACGCGCCGCGCGCTCTCCGTCGCCGTGCCGTCGGAGGGCGATCCCGCGCTCACCCCCGCGCCGGCGAGCGGCAACCGGACGACGAACTCGGCGCCGCGGTTCGGTCCGTCGCTGTGGGCAGTCACGTCGCCGCCGTGCAGCTCGACCAGCCCCTTCACCAGCGCCAGCCCCAGGCCCAGGCCGCCGCCCGTGCGATCGAGGCTGCGGTCTCCCTGCATGAAGGGTTGAAACAGGCTGCCGAGGAGCGCGGGGTCGATCCCCGCGCCCGAGTCGGCGACCGAGAGGACGCCCCGGCCGCCGCCGTCGGCGTACAGCGAGACCCGGACGGTCCCGCCGGCGGCGGTGAACTTGGCGGCGTTGGTGAGCAGGTTGGTCACCACCTGCGCGATGCGCGCGCCGTCCGCCTCGACGGGGAGCGGCCGGTCGCAGAGCCGCAGCTCGAACCTCACGCCGCCGCGCTCGAGGTGGCTCCGGTTGTCCTCCACCGTCTCGCGCACGAGGACGTTGAGATCGAGGCGCTGCCGCCGCAGGTGGATCTTGTTCTGGGTGATGCGCGTGACGTCGAGCAGGTCGTCGACCATGCCGACCAGGTGGCCGATCTGGCGGTCGATGACCCGGGTGGCGTGGCCGCCGGCCTCGCTGCCGGGCGGGCTGTGCTCGAGGACGTAGAGGTTGGTCCGGATCGCCGCCAGCGGGTTGCGGAGCTCGTGCGAGAGCATCGCGATGAAGGCGCTCTTGCGCTCGTCGGCCTCGCGCAGCTCGTCGACCAGGCGGCGCTGCGCGGTGACGTCGTGGCTCATGGCCAGGATCTGGCGGACCTCGCCGTCGGGGCCGGCCAGCGGGACCACCGTCCACTGCCGCACGGCGGGCGACATTCGCGGGAACGCCAGCACCGTCTCGTAGGTCTGCCGCTCGCGGGTGGCGATCGCGCGCTCGCCGTTGGTCAGCAGCGGCTGCCAGACGTTCTCGGGCCAGACCTCGCTCCCCTTGAGGCCCAGGAGCTCGCCGGCCGGTCGCCCGCCGACGCGCTCGCAGATGCGGGCCAGCGAGGCGTTGATGTAGACGATGCGCCAGGCCCGATCGTACAGGATCAGGTTGTCGGGCATGTTCTCGACGGTGTTCCGGAACAGCTCCTCCGTCTCGCGCAGCTTGTTCGCCTGCAGCTCGGCGTTCTGGACGTTGCAGGCGCGGATGGCGGCGTCGCGGTCGATGGCGTCGCCGCACTGCCGGGCCACGAGGTCGAGCAGCTGGAGATCCTTGTCGCGCGGGCGCCAGGGCCGGCGGTGCTGCGTCGCGACCAGGCCGACCAGCGCGCCCGAGGGCGCGCGCACCGGCGTCGACTGGAAGCCCCGGACCTCCATCGCCCGCAACATCGCCGCGATCGGCGCCGCGCGGGCCGGCGTGGCGTCGGCGTCCTCGACGACGATGCGCCCCTCGTGCGCCCGGTGGGCCTCGTGGAGCGCCTGGCCGAGGCGGGTGCTGGTGGGGTCGTCCAGCGAGGGGCGCTCGCAGCCGAGGCGGGCGGCGACGGTCGCCATGGGCGCGCCGTCCGCGGCGGTGGCGATGAACCCGGCGTCCGCGCCGACGATCGCCAGCGCCGTCCCGACGGCGTCCGAGAGCAGCGCGGCCAGATCGCCGTCGCGCACGAAGCGGCTGGCCATTCGGTGGAGCCGGGTCATCGCGTCGAGCTCGCCGACCAGACACGCCTCCGCGGACCCCACCGTCCCCACGACCATTGGGCGCGCATTCTAGGCGCGTCGAGCCAGGAAGAAAGTCTTTCGTCGCCGAGTTGTGACGAAGTCAACGCTCTGCGATATCAGTTCTGCTGCGCCGCCGCCGGCGGCACGCTCGTTGCGCCAACCGAACGGGCCGCCCTGCCGCCGCAATGTCGTTCCAAGTGCGCGGATGAGCGCGGCGCGCCCGCGCAGCTCGACCGCTGCAGCGGCAATCGATGGCTGATTTCGGAACGATCTGCCGCAAAACGTGAGCGGACCAGCTGCGAATGGACGGCCGAGCCCGTTATACTGACAGACCCCTCGTGAGCCATCGCAGTACCTGGCCCGCCCGGTTCGT
>Ga0070734_10001605_pt1 | contig 31853 bp, 31 predicted proteins | sample Coa_R1_8_FD_66444 | JGI IMG/M metagenome (GOLD analysis project Ga0070734, IMG submission 66444) | Surface soil microbial communities from Centralia Pennsylvania, which are recovering from an underground coalmine fire - Coalmine... | ecosystem: Environmental > Terrestrial > Soil > Unclassified ... | reverse complement strand
CTTCGGCGCAAATTCCGAAAGCACGTCCGTTTCAATCGCGCTCTCATCTGCTCCGACGCTCACGTCCAGTGAGCCGCCCATGTCCGCGCTTTCTTCCGCAACTTTCTGCGAACTGCGTGTCTTCGTGCCTTCTTTCATCAAATGGCCCATCAGGTCCGCCAGCCCGGGCAATTCCGCCGGCTCGTTCAGGTTTCCGGCGCTTATCACGGCGCTTACAGTGACCTTCGGAATATTCCCGTACGGCACGAGCGTCACTTTCATTCCATTCGACAGCGAATAGGTTTCATGCGCCGGCAGGGTAAACGGTTTCGGCGCACTGCCCTGCGGAGGAGCTTCCTTCTGCGCACTCGCCGCATTCGCCATCGTCAAAGTCATCGCCAAAACCAGCAAAGTTTTCACGTTATTTATTGTCCTCATCGTCCTCTCCTCTACTGGTTCTGCGCGGGCGTCGCCGGCGCTTCCGCTGGTTTTGGTTCGCGAATCAAAACAGTCCGGTTCTCCGGTCGCAAATATTCCTGCGCCGTTTTCTGAATCAGCTCCGGCGTCACTTTTTCGAATTGCCCCACGAGAGCGTTCACCCGTGCGGGATCGTCGTCAAATAACGCAAAGCTGGCCAGCAGATCCGCCAGCCCGAATCCGGAAAACGTGCCGATGTTGTCGTACAAATTCGATCGCAGCTTCACTAGCGCCCGGTCTAGCGTCGCTTTGTCCACCGGCTTCGTCCGCAGCGGCTCGATCACGCTGTCCGCCGCCTGCACAATCGTCTCCGCCTTCGTCGACGCGTCATACCGCAAATCCGCCATCCACAGCATCGGCCCCTTGTAATTGAACATGTTCCCCAGATAATTGATGCCGCCTTCGACTCCTGCCGTCAGCCCGCGCTTCTGCACAAGCTCCTGATAAAGCCCGCTGTCGTCTCCCTGCACCAGAATCTGGTCGATCAATCCCATCGCGTAATATTCCGGCGTGTTCCGCTCCGGCATGTGATACGCAATCGCAATCGCCGGCCGTTTCGCCAGCGCATCTGTCTGCGTCGCGCGTCTTTCTTTTTCCTGCCTCGGTTCCGCCAAATCCGGAGGCGGCGGCAATTGCGACGCCGCAATCTTCCCGAAATATTTCTCTACCCACTGCTTCGCCTGCGCCGATTCAAAATCTCCGACAATCGCCAGCGCCGCATTGTTCGGCGCGTAGTACGTCTTGAAAAAGCTCTGCACATCGGGAATCGTCGCCGCTTCGATGTCTTTCAAATCGCCGTAAAAATTGTGGGCGTTGAACCAGTTCGTATTCGCGTATTGCGGCATATCCAGCCACGGAAATCCGCCGTACGGCCGGTTCAGCACATTCACCTTCACTTCGTTCCCAACCACGCCTTGCTGGTTCTTCAAATTCTCATCGTTCACCGCCAGGCCATTCATCCGGTCCGCCTCGGCCCACAGCGCCGTCTCCAGTTTGTTCGACGGCAAAATCTCAAAATAATTTGTAAAGTCGAATCGCGTCGAGCCGTTCAGCGTCCCGCCGTTCTGCTGCACAAGCTTGATGAATTCCATTTTTCCCAGGTTCTGCGAACCTTGGAACATCATGTGTTCGAAGAGGTGCGCGAACCCGGTTCTGTCTTTCGGCTCCACGCGGAACCCGATCCGGTAGTACACCGCCACGCACACCGTCGGCGCCGTGTGGTCCTGCGAAAGCACCACCCGCAATCCATTTGGCAGCTTGTAATACTCCACTGGCACCTGAAACCCTTCGCCGGTAGAGCCGCCGGAACTCTTCGCCATCTTGACGGTCGCCTTCGGTTCGTCCGCGCCCGCGCACCACGCCATCCCTACCATCGCCGCCGACGCAATCACGCACCGCGCCGCTCGCCACTTTGCCAATCGCATGATTCCTCCGTCAAATCCCGCCGAGAGCTTCCAGCCGGGGCACACCCCTACCCTATCACCCTATAAAGACGTAAACCGTTCCAGGAAGTTTCGCATCTAATCGGGGTCCTGTGGATTTTGCAAACGCCGTTTCTCGTCTTAAAGTCGATCCAGCGAGGCAATAAGTTATGTCACAAAAAATCGTCCCACCGTTTACCGAAGAAACCGCTCTCCAAAAGGTTCAAAACGCCGAAAACCTTTGGAATACGCGCGACCCCGAAAAAGTCGTTCTCGGCTACACGCCCGATTCCGTCTGGCGCAATCGGGCCGAGTTTCTCAATGGCCGCGAGGAAATCAAAGCCTTCCTCCGCCGCAAGTGGGATCGCGAACTCGACTATCGGCTCAAGAAGACTCTCTGGACGTATCGCGACAACCGCATCGCCGTCACCTTCGAGTACGAGTGGCACGACGACTCCGGCCAGTGGTTCCGCTCCTACGGCAACGAACTCTGGGAGTTCGATCCCGAAGGCCTCATGCGCCACCGCATTGCCAGCATCAACGACGCTCCCATTGCCGCGTCTGACCGTCGCATTGCCATCTAGACCTGGCTCATTGGAGGTTTTCCCCTTGTACATCAAAGAACTTTGGCGCTATCCGGGAAAGTCCATGGCCGGGGAACGCCTCGAGAAAATTCAAGTTGGCGAACTGGGATTCGCCGGCGACCGCAAGGTCATGACAGTTGCTTCGAATGGGCGCGTTCTCACTTCGCGCACGTATCCCAAGCTGCTTGGCCTCAAAGGCGCGCTTGGAAAAGATGGCCAGCCATACATTTCCGGTCACGCTTGGAATTCCCCGGAAGCGCTCGATCTGGTGCGCCGTGCCACGATTCCATCGGCCGAAGTCGTTTATTACGAAGGGCCGGAACGCTTCGACGTCTTGCCTCTGTTGGTCGCCACCGACGGCGCCATCGAAGCCTTCGGCTACGACGCTCGCAGGCTCCGCCCGAATATTATCGTCGGTGGAGTCGAGGGTCTTGCCGAACGTGACTGGCCCGGTCGGTGCTTGCAAATAGGCAAAGTTCGCATCGGCATCCAGAACTTGCGCGGCCGCTGCGTGATGACCACTTTCGATCCGGATACGCTCGAACAGAACCATCGTGTGCTAAAGGAAATTGTCCAGAAATTCGACGGCGAATTAGCCCTGAACTGCTTCGTGATCCGTGGCGGCGAAATCGCCATCGGAGATCCCGTCGAGCTTCGGCAGGACTCTCGCTGTGCGGAACTCACCGGCCCGAACGTCTGAAACGCATCTGTAGCCGCCCTTTTTTGATTGGTCACACCGGCCGCGGTACTCTACTGTGTCACTTATTTCGTTAGTTTCGCCTCATGTAAACTGATTCAGGCAGGTGGGGACCATGTCGACCGATCGCACAAAAGATTCGGCTCAGGAATTCTTCGCGGAAAAACTCAGTCGGGATTTCGAAGCACAGGAAGCCAAACTCAATCACGAAGCTGCGCTACGCCTCTGCCGCGTTGTTTGGTCGCGCGTCGCAAAGGCGGTTCGGGACAAATGCAAACAGTGGAATCAGGTCACCGGTGAAGAAACCATGGTCTGCAAAGAAACCCTGATGGGAGATCTCCGCATCCGCTGCGCCGGCCGTCCGCACCAGCTAAGCATTCATTTTGATCCCTCGAAGCTCCTCATCACTCTTAAGAACACGGCACGCGCCGAACACGAGACCGACGTCATTCTCAACATCGAAGGCTGCCCCACCGAAAACGGCCGCGACGCGCAAATTGTCCACAACGGCAAAGCTGCCAACGCCGACATCGTCGTCCTCGGCGAACTCCGCGTCCTCGCTGGCATGACTCGCCAGTAGCGAGCTCACTCGGGTGCCGCCCGCACGATATATCGCAGCGGCGACTTTGGACTCTTTCCGAACGGGTAGCACGTAATCAGCGTAAGTGCATCCTCCGTCGTTGGACCAAGCAACTCCGTATCCGCCGGCTCTACGATGCGAATCTCTTCCACCGTGTACTCCCTCTTTTTCAGCTCGCGTTTCGTCTCGTCGTACCACTCGACTGAAATCCGGTCGCCCGCTTGTAGCTTCTCCAATGGGCGAAACCAACTCGTTCGATGCCCCGCGATCGCCAGATTTCCCGCTGCTCCCGGCCGCGCGCTGCTCAGCAGCCTCGCCGGACCGAATGCCAGCACTCTCGCCGATGCACCCTCCAGCACGTATTCGTCGTATCCGATTCGCGCGATCTGCATCCGGGCCACCGGATGCGTATCCGCCCAGGGCCACGGTGCCTTCGCCTGTCCCGTTCGCGCTGTCTCGTTCCACGCTTGCCGGATCAGGATTCCCGCCACCTCTGCTTTCGCGTGGAGGTACCCGGCCCGCGCAACCAGCGCTCCGCCAAATACCATCAGCACAAGGGCTGTCCATCGCAGCGCCCTCATAGCGCCGCTCCTGCTCGGCGCGTCACAAACCACAGCAACAAACTCGCCGCCACCAACGCCAGTCCCAGCGCTTCCAAAAATTCATCCGCATTTCCCGTCGCCGGTGCCCCAAACACAGATTCCATCTTCATTCCCGCCGGCAATTCCGATGGCACTGCAACCTGTGATGATTCGCCTCCCGGATTCGCCACGATCTCTTCCACTGCCACCAGCGACGTAAACCGCGTCACCAGCCGGTATTGAATCGCGTGCGCGATGATCTCCGTCCGCAGATTCGCCTGCGTCGTTTCATCGCCTACGCGCCAGCGATCCATCAGCTCATCTGTCTTTTGCCGAGCCCATACCGTCGTGATCCCAGGATGAAACGCCGATTTCGCCGTGTCGAACGCAAAGCTTGCTTCATAAGATTCGTCGCCCGCCCGCGCAGTCAGGTGAATTACACCCTTTTGTCCGCGTACGATTCGCCCCGTAATCTGCAACGGCTGCCGCAAAAACAAATCCGGAATCCGCTGCGGATATACGTCCGTCGCTTCCACTCCCTCGAACTTCAGCTGTACATCCGTCAGCACCGGACTCTCAATCGTTTCCAGCAGCCGTCCCATCTGGTCCTGAATGTCGCTCAGGTTTGCGATGTGCGTGAAGTTGCCGCGTCCGTATTGCGCCATTTTTGTCGCCAGAAAAAAGTTCGGCGCGCTCCCCACTGCCACTGTGAAGAGCCGCGCATTCCCCAGTTCGTGATGCATCGCCGAAAAAATCTGTTCCTCGTTTCCCAGGTCGCCGTCCGTCAGCAGCACGATCGTTCGCACATAGCCCGGATGCTCCGCCTTCTTCATTAAATGCAGTAGTGCCGGCAACATCTCCGTTCCGCCTTCGGCCTGCAGCCGTTCCACATATCGTCGCGCCGCCGCCACGTTGTCCGCGCTAGCCACCAGCGGTTCTGCGGAAAATTCCTGGTAGTAGGAGTTGAACGCCAGAATCCCGAACCGGTCATTCGGCGCCAGCCGGTCCAAAGCCTGCAGCAGCGCCGCGCGCGCTTGCTCGATCGACGTCCCGTTCATCGAGCCCGAAATGTCGATCATGTACAGCATTTCCACGGGCACCCGTTTTGTGGGAGCTGCGCTCGGCGGATATGCCGTCAGCAGAAATTCACTCTCGCCTCGTTCTTTGTTCGGAGAAAGAAACAGCGCCGTCTCCGCATGCGCGCTCGACCCGTGTTTGATTTCCAGCACAAAATCTTTGTTCGGGATCGTTTTTCCCGTCGTCAATTCAATATGCTTGCGGCCTCCTGCGCTCTCGCTCACTTGAATTGCGTGCGAAATGCTCTGTACCTCCGCCGCCTGAAACCCCGCATCCAGTTCTACCTTCACCGAGATGTCATGCCCTTCGCGGCTTTCCGGATTGCGCACCACCGGTGTGATCCGCGATGCATCCGGCACTGCATTTGTGTCCGGCGCCCATCCCGTTCCCTGATACCCAGTCGCTTGCGTCCCCGCAATGTATCTCGGCCCTACCACCATCGGAAAAGTCAGCCGGATTTTTCCGTCTTCCCATTTCAGCGGTTCCACGTATCGCAGCTGCACCTCCACGCGATCGCCCGGCATCAAATTCGCCACCGACGCCGTAAAAATATTCGGCCTCTCCTCTTCCACCAGAGCCGCACGCTTGCCTTCTGTTTTCGCCGCTTCGTACGTCCGCTTCGCTTCTTCGCGCTCCTTAATCACGCTTCGAATCACGCGGTTTCCCACGTGAATTTCCAGGTCGTATACGGCCGCATCATGCGGCAAGGGAAAAACGTAAATCGCCTCAATCGGGCGATTCGTGTCGTTGGCATACTGCTGCGTCACGGTTCCGCTCGCCACCAGCCCCCGCACATCGATCGACACATCCGTGTGGAGCAGCGGTACATACTCGTAGCCGCCCGTCACCGGCGATTTGTAGCAAAGCACTCCCTCAGTTGCCGCAGGCAGCCGGTTTTCGCTCTGCGCGCCCGCTACGTTGCCGGACAGGCCCGCCAGAATGACGATCGCCGCCAGCACCCACAATTTGCCGCCCCAGGTCACAAATCTTTGCTTCGAACACATATCCCCTCCTCCTCAACCACACAGGGGAAATGCAACCGCTCCTCCAGTCGCATCTGGTTCGAGCGCCAACGTCCAACCATCTAGGAATCAGTTAGTTAGTGCTCCAGGTAGGTTCGTTCTCTGCCACGCCCTGCGTGTCGCACCCAACACGCCCGTGGCTCTCCACAGACAAGTTCGCACGCTCCAGCGCGCGTCCCTCGCACCATCTGGGCCAAATCTACTGCCGCGAAGCTTTTTTTGGAGTGCGGCAACCCAGCTGCCGCTTCTCTTTCAGCCACTGCCGCAACAACGAATCCCCCCGCTCCGGTTCAACAGACTCCACCCTTTTTACCATCCAATGAGCGATGCGCCGGCCGTCGCAGCTCATTCCGCCTTGATGCTATTTCCATCGCAATCGTACCAGCCGACGCCCAAGACTTCCTGATTCAAGACTCAGTACACCGCGCGATGCTGCACGGTTTTTTTTGTTGCGAGTGAGAATCGTGGCTCTGCCGCTGCTTCGTTGAGCAATTGCGAGGCGACGTATTCGCCCAGCGCTGGCCCGTGCTTGAAGCCGTGCCCTGAACCGCCTCCCGCGAACCACACGTTTTCCATCTCCGGATGCCGCTCGATCAGAAAATCTCCGTTCGAAGTATTTTCGTATTGGCACACGCGCGTCTCTGCGATGGGCGCATCGCGCAGGGCAGGGAATCGTTTCGCGACATACTCCCGCATCTTTCGCGCCGATGCCTCTGACACTACTCGCGATTGCGTGTCCGGATCCGCAGGAACACCATGCGCATCGAGCGCGATTTTCAGGCCGCGATTTTCGATGTCTGGCATGCCATAACTCTCATCGCTTTGAAAAAGAAACGTGGGTAGTGCAGGCGGTGCGAAACGTCCATCTCCCGCCGGCAATCCGAAATAGAAAACTTCCTGCCGCGTCACAAACAGCCGCGGCCCAACAATTTCCGGAAACAATTTCGCGAGCCACGACCCGCACGAAAACACAAATTGTCCCGCCGAGATCTCTCTGCCATCGCGCGTTTTAACAGCGCGCAACGATCCTTTTGCTTTCGGTTGTTCCACGAGCGCATGAACGTAGTCCGCGCCCATCCGCACCGCCTCCGCCACCGTAGCCGCCACGGCCCGCCGCGCAATCAACACGCCGCTTTGCGGTTCCAGAATCGCGCTCCGTATTCCGTCCAACCCGATCTGCGGAAATCGCTCCCGCAGCGCCTCCAAATTCAAATCCTCAAACGCCACGCCGCATCGCGTCAGCGTCGCCCGCGTTTCGTTCAATCGCGTTTCATCTTCGCCTGAGAGCCACAGCACTCCCGTTTCGTGAAAAAGTTTTTCTTCGCGTTTTGCGAAAAGCTCTTTCCATTGCGCCAGCGATCGCTGCGACCAGCGCGTGTAAATCTCATCTTTCCCATAACCCATCCGGATGATTCGCGATTCATCGCCCGAACTCGACCGAGAATGTCCCGCGCCGTACGCTTCCACCAGCACAACGCTTTTTCCGCGCCGCGCCAGTTGCAGCGCCGTCCACGCGCCGAACACGCCCGCGCCGATCACCGCCACGTCATAAGTTTTCATGATTTCTTAAACGCACCGGCAAGGATATTCGCCCAGTGCGACAAATGATTCAGCGATTCGTCATGCGTCGGATCGAGATGCAGCGGCGTTACGCTCACGTCGCCGGCAAAGACCGCCTCGTAATCCGTATCCGGCTCCACGTCTTTTTCAATTTTCTGCTCGAAAATCCAGTAGTACGTCCGGCCTTTCGGATCTTTTCCTTCGGAAAGTTGATTGCGCGTAATCTTTTTTGATTGCCGCGTGAACCGCACGCCGCCCTTCCATGGCTCCGGCACATTGATGTTGAGCAGCACTTGGTCCGGCAATCCTTCTTTCAAAATAAGTTCCGCCGCGCTCCGCGCAATTTTCGCTGCGTCCGCAAAATGCAAATTATCTTTTTTCGCGCAAAGCGACATCGCAATCGACGGAATATGATGCAGCGCCGATTCCCGCGCCGCCCCCACCGTTCCGGAATAGTAGACGTTCTCTCCCATGTTCGCGCCGTGATTGATTCCGGAAATCACCAGATCCGGTTTTTCCGGCAGCAATTTATGCAGCGCCACAATCACCGCGTCCGCCGGTGTACCATCCACCGCCCAATGCCGCTCCTGTTTCGGATGCACTACAATCGGCTGCCGCAGCGTCAGCGATTGCGCCGCACCGCTCTTCTCGCCGTTCGGCGCCACAATGCTCACCGTTGCCCAGCCTTCCAGCGCCGCCGCCAGCGCCTTCAATCCCGGCGCGTCATATCCATCGTCATTCGTTAAAAGTATGTGTGGAAAGTTTTTTGAGGAGGACATGGATTCTAAGTGAATGGTCGGGGCGCCCGGATTTGAACCGGGGACCTCACGCACCCCAAGCGTGCGCGCTACCAGGCTGCGCTACGCCCCGACTGACAGAAAAGCCGCGTGAAAGCTGAAAGAAAGGGATGCGACGCGACTTCTTCAAGGCTATCACTTGCGTTCGAGCAGGGTCAAGAAAGCGCGCAAAGAATCGCGCAAATCGAGGAGCATTTTGCGATTCAACAGTTGCGTCGCGCCATGCCCCGGCGGAATCACCGCGGCCGCTTCGGCATCCGTTCCGCCGCCTTCGCGCAAATGGCGTCGCGCGCCGGCAATCGTAAATCCTTCGTCATAAAGAAGACGTTTGATCTTCAGTACCAAATCCACGTCTTCCTGGCGATACAAGCGATGCCCGCTCGCGCTTTTAATTGGCTGCAGCATCGGAAATTCGGTTTCCCAATAACGCAGAACAAACGGTTTCAGCGCGGCGATTTTGCTCACGTCGCCGATGCGATAAAATTCTTTTTCGGGTTGCGCCGCTGCGCCGTTGCCAGCCATAAATTTCCTGCAGGGGGACAACCGGATTTTAGCAGGTCACGCGCAATTGCAGTAGAGGCCGCCGTCATTCATCGCCATCGTGGTCTCGGCTCTTGTCGGAGCGGGCGTTTTCGCCGCGCGGAGCGCGGGTGTCGCGTTCTGCTTTGCGAAGGCGCTGGACGAAACGGAGCGGCGTTCCAATAAATCCAAACTCCTCGCGCAATTGATTTTCCAAGAATCGTTGAAAGCTGAAATGCAGCGGCGTCTTCTGATTGGTAAAAATCACGAACGTCGGCGGCGAAGTCTTGGCTTGCGTAATGTAATAAATCCGCACGGGCCGCGATTTCGGCGTAGTCCCTCGCTGCAAATCAATCGACTTCAGCCAGCGATTCAGTTCCGGCGTCCCAATTTTTTTCTTTCGCGCCGCCGCCACTTCGTCAATCAACGGATAAAGTTTCTGTGTACGGTCGCCGGTTTTCGCGGAGAGAAAAACCACCGGCGCGTAGCTGACAAATTTCAATTTTTTCTTAACGAGTTCTTCGTACTCGGAAAGCAACTTCCCGCGGTCCACTTTCTCGACCGGCGGATTCAGATTTGCCGCCCGCTTCGCTTTACCCCGCGCAGACGCCGAATCGCGGTCCGCCGCTTTCTGCGCCGCTTCAATGGCCAAATCCCATTTGTTCACGACGATAATTACGCTGCGTCCCGACTGCTCGGCGTACATCGCAATCGTTGCATCGCCCTGCGTCACGCCCTGCTCTCCGTCCACAACCAGCAGCGCCACGTCCGCGCGTTCGAGCCCGCGCCGCGCCATCACCACGCTCAATTTTTCCGCGACGAGTTTTGTCTTGCCCTTCCGCCGGATTCCCGCAGTGTCCACAAATCGATAAAAGCGTCCGTCATGCTTCACGTCCGTATCCACGGAATCCATGGTCGTTCCCGGAATCGGAGAGACGATGGAGCGCTCTTCTCCCGCCATGCGATTCAGCAGCGTAGATTTCCCGACGTTCGGCCGTCCGATAATCGCGAGTTCCGTGGTCTCCGGCTCCGGCGCCACTTCTTCATTCGCGTCGCCCGATTTCATCTGATCGAGCGCGGCATCCAGCAAATCGTCAATTCCCGCGCCGTGCTCCGCCGCTATCGGAAACACAGGCACGCCGAACGAATGAAATTCTCCGGCCAGCGATTCTTGCGATGGCACGTCCACTTTGTTGACGGCAATCACAAAGGGCTTGCCGGTGTTGCGCATCAGTCGCGCAAGTTCCTGATCGAGCGGCGTGATTCCGGCTTGCGAATCCACCACCAAGACCAGCAGCGCAGCCTTTTCAATCGCCACATGTGCCTGCCGGAAAATTTCCGTCGGGATCAGCGCTTTGTCGTCCGGAATAATTCCGCCGGTGTCGACAATTTCAATCGCGCGCCCGCGCCATTCGGAACGGCCATAAATGCGGTCGCGGGTGATACCGGGCTCATTAGTGACAATCGAGCGCCGGGTGCCAGTGAGCCGGTTGAAAAGGGTGGACTTGCCGACGTTTGGGCGTCCGACAATCACCAAAGATGGAAGCTTTTGAGCCATAGGAGCGAATCCCGGAGCGGAAAACCGAAGCCGGATTGCAAACCTCCACTGTAGCCTATTCGAGAAGATGGTGGAAGCTGAGGGCCGAAGGGAAGTGGCGGGAATGGGATCTGGTTAACCATAATCACCACCCCCCTCCCCCTGTCTTTGCGTAAGTATTCATTCTAGTGGAGTTAAGCGGACCCCACCCCCCTTGTTCCAGTACTCGAACGGTGGGGTGAGGGCTGCCATCCCCTGTTGCTTTGGAAAGTGTGTGCAAACCGAAGAAAAGAAAGGAAGTTGGGCGGTTTTTGCGCGCCGTGGTTTGTGCAGAGTGTGCGGATGAATGTGAAAAGAGGGGGGTTAGCCCACAGTGATCAGAAATCAGAGACCAGGGATCAGCGAATTGGCGCTGGAAGGAAGGAGGAGGGCAAGCCGGAGCTGGGATCGAGCGAATCACAAGAAATGGTAGCATGGAATGTTTGCAGAGTCAATAAGATAATTATTCGGTACCGTTCGAATGGGGAGAGGCGGGAAGTAGCTGAGAGCCAACAGGTTGCAGCCGACAGTTTTCAGAAACTGTGGGATCAGTCAGGATTGGTCGGAGAGGAACCCACGACCCAGGTTCTCAACACCGGAACCTGAGGCACCCGGCAGGTGAGATCGCAGGCGGAAGACGCCTGTAGACGGTGGCCGAAGAGATTGTTTCCGCGAGTAATCCCGCGTATTCAAGGAGATCGAGGCGAATCCTGCCTTACGCAGAGGCGCTTTTTGTCCCGCTCACAAGCAAAATCTCCGCCGGAAAACTCAACCCGCGCGGCGTCAAGTATTGGCCAAGCGAAGCCAAAGCGAGCCGGCGGACTTCCGCCACTTGCTCTTTCGAAAGCTGTGAAAGCTTCTTCCGCAGCGATTCCGACATCTCGAGGCGCAGCGTCAAAAACTCTTCCAGTGGCACTTCTGCTTCAATCCGGCATTGCAGCAATCGCTCCGCCGGCTGGGCCACGCCCGCTTCGCGAAAAATCCTCAACAGTTTGCCCGGTTCGGCAAATCGAAACGCGTCCGGCGCATCCGGTTCCACCGGCGGCGACGGGATGAATTGATCCATCACGCTGGCAAGAGCGGTGTGAAACGGGTTTCTCCCGGCAAAGTGCCAAACTGCCAGCGCCAAGCGCCGTCCCGGCTTGAGCACGCGCAACATTTCGCGAATTCCGTCTACCGGTGAAGGAAAAAACATCACGCCAAACCTGCTGATCACCGCGTCGAACGCGTTTGCCGCAAACGGCAACTGATCGGCAAAGGCCACTTCAAACTGCACGTTCTTCAATGCGAGGCGTTCCGCTGCGCGTCGCGCCGCCGCCACCATGTCGGCGACCGGGTCGATGCCGCAAACATTTCCTTGCGGCCCCACGAGCGCCGCAACGCTCAACGCCGGCTCGCCCGGTCCCGTGGCAACGTCCAAAACGCTTTGCTGGCGGGCAACCTGCGCATCCGCGACCAATCCAGCGGTGATCTGCGCAAACATCTGGCGGATAATTTCGCGGTGCTTCTCCCAATAAGGGGCCGATCCTGTCCACCGGTTAATCGTTTCCTGGTCTTGTTGCATAGAGAAAAGTATAGCGCCGCCGCGTGCTGCGTCAGCGCGTTTCCTCCAAATACAGAATCCACTCAGCCGCCAAATCGGCCTGATGCGATTGAGGCCGGGCGAATTTCTTACAGAAGCTTCACGGATTCCTTACGACTTTTCGCATACAAGAGAGGTGTCGAATTTTCCTTCAAGGGACCGATGGCTCGACGATCGCCGTTAAAGTTTGTGCTTCGCAGCTTTCTGTTTCTTTTGGCGTGGAGCGCAGCGCAGCTTTTGATTTCGCACGTTTCAGCGCAATCTGCTCCCGGTACTATTCGCGGTGAGACGCGCGACTCCTCCGGTTTCTTACGCGTTGGCAACGCGCAGGTCCGTCTTCACAAGGTCGAGGGCGGCAACGAGCGCGCCGCCGTCAGCGCACCCGACGGTTCCTTTCTCGTCGAACAACTCAAGCCCGGCCGTTATCAAGTCTCCGTGGCGAAACAAGGCTTCTCGACTTCCGGCGGCGCGACGTTCGATTTAACCGAAGGGCAAACTCTCGAACTCAATCTGCCGCTCGGCCCGCCACAGACGGCAACCGCCTCGGCCCCAAACCGCCCGCGTTCCAGATTCTTTCAACGTCTGTTCCGCGCCTACGCCGATGACTGGAAAGGCTCCGCCGCCAGTGGCCCAGACGCCGCGCGGCGCGGCAGTCCTCCGCCGGTGGATGGACCGCCGTTTCCGTTTTCTGACTGGCCTTACGGCGGATCCGTTGTCGTTGGCGCTCCCTGGACGCAATCGTCGCCGCTCATGCAGGCGCTGTGGAGCGGCCCAAAGGGCGAGGCCTGGAAACGCAGCGGCGTGCAAATTTACGGCTGGCTCAATGCCGGTTGCAACGCGAGCACTTCGCACAAATCGCGCTACGCGAATTTTCCCGAAGCCTACGCCGAGGTTTCGGATGCATGCCTGCCGGATCAGGAAGTCGTTTACATCGAACGCCAACCGGATACCGTGCAGAGAGATCATTTCGACTGGGGTTTCCGCTTAACGAGTCTCTACGGCCTCGACTATCGATTCACCACGGGCAAAGGCTATTTCAGCCATCAACTGCTCGGCAAAAATTACGAATACGGGTTCGATCTGGTGATGGCGTATGTCGATCTGTATTTTCCGCACGTCGCGGACGGCATGAACGTGCGCATCGGCCGGTACATTTCCTTGCCGGATATCGAAGCGCAACTCGCGCCGAATAATTACACCTACAGCCACTCGCTGCTCTACACCTTTGACGCGTACACACAAACCGGCGTCAACACGACGACGAAGTTGAACGATCACTGGATGATTCAACTGGGGCTTTCCGCCGGGAATGACGTTGCGCCCTGGGTGGGCGAGCCAAACGCAAAGCCGACCTTCAACGGATGCGTTTCTTATTCATGGCAGGAAGGAAGAGACAGCCACTACGCTTGCATCAATTCGCTCAACGCCGGCAAATATGCGTACAACAACGTGCAGAGCGTGTACTACACGTGGTACCACAAATTTGGCGGGTCGTCGTGGCACACCGCGACTGAGTGGTGGTACATGTGGGAGAAGCAGACGCCCAACGTTGGTCCGTCGGCGCCTCCGGCCGCAGCGTCCCTGCTGATTACCGGCGCGAACGGCGCGTTTTGCAGCAATCCGACGGCGCTCACGTGCACTTCGAAAGAGCAAGCTATCGTCAACTACGTCGCCAAGCAATTTTCCAAGCGCAACTATCTGACGATTCGTAACGAATTCTTCGACGACATGAACGGCCAGCGCACCGGCACAAAGACCCGCTACTCGGAGCATCTCGTCGGCTTCGGCCATTGGGTGGGAACGACCGTGCTCTTTCGGCCCGAACTTCGCTTCGAACATTCCTACGACGCGCCCGCCTACGATTCGCCGTGCCTGCCGTGCGGCAGTCCCGGCACGAAAAAGAGCCAGCTGACCGCTTCGGCGGACGTCATTTTTTTCTTCTAGCCTTCTTCTGGAGCGATCTTTCCCCCAGCCCGCGCGTCATCTAACGTCGTGGGGCGGCCGATATACCGTTGACAGTATATATCTTATAGGGTATATTTGCTGCATGGCGTGGACCGTCGAAGTCAGCGACGAATTTGCGGAATGGTATGAAATGCTGAGCGAAGATGAACACGAAAGCGTGAACTTTTCCGTGGATTTACTGGAAGAACTCGGCCCGTTTCTTGGTCGCCCGCACGTGGACACGGTTCGGGATTCGCGCCACGCCAACATGAAGGAATTAAGGGTCCAGCACCGCGGCAAGCCGTATCGCATTTTGTTTGCTTTCGATCCGCGGAGGTCCGCCTATCTGATTCTTGGCGGAGACAAAACAGGCGATACGAATTGGTACGGGACCAACATTAAGAAGGCCGACGAAATCTACGACGCGCATTTGCGGGAGATCGAGGAATAAGCCATGCGAAGGAATTGGAAAGACATTCGGAAGAATCTGGGGCCGGAGCGCGAGGGCCGCATCACGGCGCGAGTCCGCCAAGAGATCGCCGAACTCTCGTTGAACCAACTCCGCGAGGCGCGCCATTTGACGCAAGTGAGTCTTGCGGAGTTATTGGGTATTCCTCAAGGCGGCGTTTCCCGGCTCGAGCGCCGCACAGATATGTATGTGTCCACTCTCCGGAACTACATTCGCGCCATGGGCGGAGAACTCAAAATTACCGCCGTCTTTCCGAATGGAGCCGTGGAAATTTCTCAGTTTGAGGACGCGGAAGAACAGAAAAAAAGGTAAGAGGGCTTTTCGCGAAGATCCTCGCAATTTATCTTCAGTTTACATTCGATGCGATAGGTTCATCCTGCCTGGCAATCCGGTAGGAAAAGGCGGATTCCTCGGGCAAACACCGCCTGCGGATATCGCTGGTTTTGACAACACGTTTCAGGAACGTATCAATCGCATTGGAGGAATCGCATGAAGCTTCATCGATTTGCACGACCGGCAGGCGCGCTCGCCATCCTGCTTGGTGCAGTTTCGTTCGTGATTGCCGCTGCGCCCGGTTACCACCTGCTCAAGAAATATCCGTTTCCCGCTGCGCCCGGCAGCACGCGCGAATATTTCGACTACGTCAGCGTCGATTCCGCAGCGCGCCGCGTTTATGTTTCCCACGGCACGGAAATCATCGTACTGGACGCCGACACATTCAAGACAATCGGCAGCATCACTGGTCTTAAACAGGATCACGGCGTCGCGGTAGCCAGCGAATTTGGCCGAGGGTTTATCACTGACGGTGGGCAGGGGAAAGTGATCATTTTTGATTTGCAAACGCTCAAGGTGACCGGGGAAGCCAAAGCCGATCAGGACGCCGACAGCGTTGTGTACGATCCCGCGTCCAAGCGCGTGTTCGTGATGAACGGCGATCCGCACAGCTCAACCGTGATTGACGCAAAAAGCGGAAACGTTGTTGGGACCGTCGATCTAGGCGGCGGACCGGAATTTGCCGTTGCCGATGGAAAGGGGACGGTATTCGTCAATATTGAAGACAAGGCGGAAGTCGTGGCCATCGATTCCAACACGTTGAAAATCAAGTCGCGTTGGCCGCTCGCTCCCGCGGGAACGCCGACTGCTCTCGCTATGGACATTGAGCATCATCGGCTTTTCAGCGCAGGCCGCAATCCGCAAAAACTCGTTGTGCTTGATTCGGACAGCGGAAAAGTGGTGACGTCGTTTCCGATTTCCGCGGGAGTGGACGCCGCAGCGTTCGAGCCGGAAACCGGCCTCATTTTTGTTTCGACGCGCGAAGGAATGGTGCACATCTTCCACGAGGATTCGCCGGAAAAATTCAGCGAAGTGGAAACCGTGAAGACGGAATTCGGCGCAAAGACCATGGGCCTCGACACGAAGACACACAACATCTTCGTCGATACCGTGGATTTTGGTCCTGCTCCCGCTCCCACTACGGAACATCCGCATCCGAATCCAACGCCGATTCCCGGCAGCTTCCACGTACTCGTTTACGGAAAGTAATTTGTGAAAGCAAAGGCCTGCCTTTGACAGGGCAGGTCTTTGCTTTTTGACCGATGCGCGAGCAGGTACTTCTATTTGCCGCCTCGGCGAATCGGCGCAGCGTTCGTCAATCGCGGGGCCCGATAGCTCAGTGTTGCGTGCTGAGGGCTTGGCTTCCGTACTTTCGAGGCTCTTCCATCCGCACGCATTCGTCGATCGGCCTCCGTCCAGGACGGCAGGACAGATTCGGACTGTTCCCAATGGACGACGGACGCCTCGTCGCACCAATTCATCAGTTTCGACATGGCCGTCTTGTGGGCGCCTGCGGTCATGTAACGCCGCATAGCTTCCTCGCTGTCCCAGACAGTCATGGTCCAGAATGTCCAGCTCCTGTCCGGGAGCAGACTTCCTTCTTGGAATCCAGCGGCTCGTTTGACCTGATTCAGTGACCGCGTGGCATAGAGGGCGAAACCGGGCAGGAAACGGATTGATCGAATCCGCAATCGCGTGACGCTGATAAATGGCACCTTTGGCTCCCAAGAGAAGTCCAGGGAGAGATTTTGGCTGATTGTGGGCAAACGGGCAATCCTGCGACTTCGAAGAGGCAAGAAATTCCGTAAGTCGTTTGAAATGAATGCTTAAACATGCTTGGAGGCACGGTGATACTGGGTTAACCAAAGGAGATTCCGGCAACCCGTGCGCGGCGTATCGAAAAACGGCCTCTGAAGCCCGCCAGACGCGCTGTCTAGTGGTAAAGTGCTCCTCGACTCGAATCGTGTCCAAACACCCCTGCCAACGGCTCCCCAGCCCGGCAGCGTGTAATTTTTGCGGGGATGGCTGCGTATTAGTTTATGGAAGCACCGAGACCAGGCCGGATGAACGCGCCGGGAACAGCTGAAGCGTCAGAGGCAATAGCCCGGGCCCGGGCAGGAGATTCGGAGGCCTGGGGCGACCTCTATCGCGAATACGCTCCGGCGATTTTCCGTTTTTGCCGGCGGGCACTTGCCACGCGCGAAGACGCGGAAGACGCTACAACGGAAGTATTTATGAAAGTACGAGACAAACTCCACCAATACGATTCGACGCGGCCATTCACGTCCTGGCTGTACAAGGTCGCGGCGAACCATTGCTGGGATTTGCTGCGCCGCCGGAGAATCCGGCAAGATAAAGAAACCGAAGATCTGGAAACGTTGCCGCTGGAACATCCCGACGCGAATCAACTCGAGCAGTTGATCGAGAAACGCACGAGCGAGGAAGTGCGGAAAGCGCTGGATGCGCTACCAACGCGCGCACGGATGGCGCTGGTGCTGCGCTATTACTCGGATATGAGTTACGACGAAATTGCCGATGCGCTCGGTGTGCGGCGCGCCTTTGTGGGCGTGGTGCTGCTGCGCGCGCGGCATGAGCTGCGGCAGGCGCTGGAAGGTTCGGGCGCGCTAGCCGCCGGGGGTGCGGGATGAGCTCACCGCCACAGACGAACGTGCAGGGCAAGAATATGCAACACCTCGATGAGATGACGATTCTGTTGTACCTCGAGCGGCAACTCGACCGAGCGAGGGCGGCGGAAGTGTCGGCGCACACGCAAGAGTGCGGAACGTGCCGGACGCTGCTGCGCGCGCTCGAGCGCGAGTCGCGGCTGCTCACACGCGCGATGCTCGAGGAAGAAGAGCCGCTGCCGGCGCGCATCGCGAGCTTCCAGCAATCCGCGCGGCGAACGCTGCAGTGGATCTGGATGCTGACGTTCGGGCTTGCGGCCACGGGCGTTTACGCTCTGTACACAAGTTATATCGAACCGGTGCAAAGCCATCTGCAAGATGCCGGCTTCGGCGGGACCAACCTACTCGGGCTGTTAATTTTCCAGGGCGCCTTCTGGAAAGGATGGCAATCGATGATTTCTTTGGTGGAGATACTCGCGTTAATCGTGATTGGCGGAAGCGCACTTCTGCTGTTCCGGCGCTGGTTCCGGCGAGGGATGCTGGCCGCGCTGCTTGTGACGGGAATGTGCGGCGCGATGATGATGCCGAGCAACGCTGCGGCGATCGAAACGCGAAAGGGTGAATCGATCGAAATCGCCAAATCAGAAACGGTGAAGGGCGATCTATTGCTTACCGGCAATCGCATTGTGATTGACGGAACGGTGGACGGCGACGTCTATGCTTTTGGCCAGGACATTGAAGTGAACGGCCACATCACGGGCGACTTGCTGACCGGCGCACAAACCGTGCGCGTCCCCGGAATCATCGACGGCAACATCCGTGCTTTCGTAAACACGCTGATAATTCCCGGCAGCGTTGGCCGCAATGTGATGACGTGGAGCCAGACGTTCAATCTCGATTCGGGCGGAACGATCGGCCGCAGCGTGCTGACGTTTTGCCAGACATTTGGGCTGGAAGGCAAAGTCGGCGGCGACGTGACGCTATTCGATCAGACGACGCGCATCACGGGAAGTGTCAACGGCTCGATTGACGCGCGCGGAGAAATGCTTACGGTCAAGAAAACCGCCGCGGTGACTGGTCCCATCAAGTTTGAAGGCGAAACGGAGCCGCGCGTGGAAGATGGCGCGAAGCTGCAAGCCGGAGCCATTAATTTCACGAAGCACAGCTCCAAAGACCGCAACGAAAATCTGCGCAGCTACTATCTGCACCGTCTGCTCTGGACCTCGTCTTTCATTTTGTACGGCCTCGTGATGATTTGGCTCATGCCCAAGTTTGCGGGAGACTGCTTCAAGTCGGCGGAGAACGCGGGAGCGTCGGTAGGCATCGGCGTGCTCGCAGGGATCAGCCTGCCCTTTGCGGCTGGCCTTGTTTGCTTTACGTTTGTTGGACTTCCGCTAGGAATTCTTGGCGTACTGTTATGGCTTGTGATGATCTTTAGCGGCCAAATTGTGTTCGGAGGATTGATCGGCCGATGGATTCTGGGCCGCACGGAAGACGTGTGGGGCCGCGTCGGGCGCATGGCCCTTGGAATGGGCATTATCGGCGTCGTGGTTCCGATTCTGCACCAGATTCCCGTCGCTGAATTTCTGTTCAAACTCGTGGTGATGGCGTGGGGCTTCGGCGCTATTGCGCTCGTACTGTACAAACGAATCGCGCGTACACCCAGCGTTCCGGTTCCGCCACCCCTCGCCGCTTAATCGCAAATTCAGTTTCAAAAAAAAACGGGCTCCCCAAAATTGGGGAGCCCGCGCCTTTTGCGGAGGCGAAATAAATTGTTAGTGTTTGCGAACCTTTGCGGCCTGGAAGGGGAACTGCAGGTTGCTGTGCAAGTACAACGCGCGAATTGAAACGGTGTCGTTGTTGGCCAATCCCGTGATGTCAGTGACTCCATCAAATGCAGTCACACCCGTCACAGTCTGCACAGTTGGAGGGGAGTTGAAGGTGCCAAAGAATCCGGGCAGGCTCGTTTGCTGGAATGTGAAGGTCGTTCCGCTCACGGTATTGACCAAACCGGTGACGCGGCTGTACCGCAGAATGATGCGATCGGTCAGGACATTCAGCAGGCTACCGCTGGTGGCGGTCTTTACGTGAGCCATCACTTCCTGTCCCGCCGCGAGGTCACTGGTGGAAGAGAAGCCACTTGGAATGGAAGCGAGAAGATTCCGCGTATCAACATCGAACTCAACGTTGGTATCGAGCGTGATGGAAATTTTTGCGCCGGCACTAACAGGAGTGAGGAGCGAATTGGTGGTCGCGTTTACTTTGTCCGAGACGATCATGTCGAAAACGCCCGGGGTCGATGTCGGATAGATGACACCTTCGACTTCGTCGACGAAAGGTGTATCGAGAAAATCGACTTCCGTAATCGTGACTACGCCACCAGAGGAAATCGTCGCATCCACGCTGACGGTTTTGCTGACGGCGAGGCAAGCGGCATTTGGAGTTCCGCCGCACGCTGGATTGGCGCCCTGCTCGATTCCGTTGTAAGTGGTGGACGAGGTGACGGCGCCGGTGAGCGTGCCACGCGTGCCGGACATGATCGTGATGTTGTTTCCGCTGGCAGAGGTGATGACGCCGGTGAAGTCTTCAATAGTATTCAGAGTGCCGGACAGTAAGGGGGCATTGGTAACGGAGAGAATGCCGAGCTGCGAGAAATCGATGGTGATGCCATTTGCGGTCGTTACCGCTTTATTTAGATTGAAGTCGACATTCAAGCCGACGTTTGTGTTGCTGGTAACCGTAAGTGGTGACGCGAACGTGATGACCTGAACCGGTGGCGTGCCCGAATTGAGGCTGCAGACAGAGTTTGCCGCGCAAGAGCCGATGGCCGAAGCGGTGCTGTTTGAAAAGATCGTATTTACGACACCGAGCTGAAAACTGATGCTCGTATACGTGTCCGCAGGGATTTGCACCGAGCCAAGGGATGCGGAGTCGCTTTGCAAGCGAACCATATCGAGCACGATGGAAGAAGAGGGCGAGACAACGTTGACGACGGTGCCGGTGCTGGAGGTCAGAAACACAGAAGTGATGGGGACGTTGAAGCTTAGAAAGGATGCGCCGGCGGGCGGTGCATCGGTGACGGTAACCGCGAAATTGGCTGTGCCGGGAGGCGGGGGAACGTTTCCGCCAACGGGGCCGCTACAGGAGTTCAACGAAAAAGCAGCGACAGCGAGCAAGGTTATCAATCCGAGAGAATTTCGTTTCATGTAGCACCCCAAGCCAGAGTTAAAAGAATACGGTGCGGAACGCGGGAGCGTCCGCAGCCCAAGCAACAATCCGTCGTACGCACCCACTCTACCGCCCGCGGGTGGGCGCAGAATGTCGAAAGCGGCGCAACTTGTTCAAGTGTTAACGGCGGGCGCGGATTGGGGCATGTGGCAAGGGCTGTGATAACTTGACGAGACGTGTTGTGGCGGGGAAGGGGCACAGAACGATTGGCTAAAGGCGCGAAAAAGGCGAAGCAGGAGAGCAAGAAAGCCGCTGGGACGGCGGAGGCGGGCGAGCGAGTGTACGTGCCGCTGGAAGATGACGCGATCGAGGGCCCGGCGAAGGATCTGCACGAAGAGGAGTTTTCGCAAGAAAACGGCGCCGCCCGGGAAGAAGCGCCCCGCCAGATTACGCAGACGCCGAGCATGGAAGAAGTTTTTGGGCCAGGGGGATTGCTTGAACGGTGCATGACGGCGGGATACGAGCACCGGCCGGCCCAGCTCGAAATGGCAGAGCTGGTGCATGACGCGTTTCAATCGCGGCGCCATGCGATTGTGGAAGCAGGAACGGGAACGGGGAAGACGCTGGCGTACTTGTTGCCGGCGATCTGCAGCGGGCGGCGCGTGGTGATTTCCACGGCGACAAAATCGCTGCAGGAGCAGCTTTATCAAAAAGATGTGCCGTTCCTGCAAAAATACTTTGCGCCGAACCTGAAAGTGGCGGTGATGAAGGGCCGCTCGAATTTTTTGTGCAGAGCGAAACTGCACCAGATGGCGGACCAGCCGATGCTGCGCGGAATGGAAGAGATGGACGCGTTCCGGCAAATACGCGACTGGAGCAAATTCACGGAAACGGGCGATCGCGCGGAATTGACGTTTTTGACGGACGATTCGGAATTGTGGCCGCGGCTGGATGCGAGGCGGGAAACGTGCACGGGGCAGAAGTGCGCGAATTTCAACGAATGTTTTGTTACGCAGATGCACCAGCGTGCGGCGGAAGCCGATTTGATCATCGTGAATCATCATTTGTTTTTCGCGGATCTGGCGCTAAAGCAGGACGATTTTGGAAGCATCCTGCCGGAATATTCGGCGGTGGTTTTTGATGAGGCGCACGAAATAGAAGATGTGGTGAGCGATTATTTCGGGCGGCAGGTTTCGAATTTCCGGTTTGAAGAGCTGGCACGCGATTCGGATGTTGCGTTGCGGCTGCTGCATTTAGGGACGCCTTCGTTGTTGCGCAGGACGCAACGAATCCGGGAGCGGAGCCGAACTTTCTTCGATGCGTTTCCGGGGAGGGATGGAAGATTTCCGTTTACGAGGGCGGAGCGGGCGGCATTTCTTGAGCAAAACCGCGAAGCGTACGACGAGCTATCGCAAGCTCTGAAGGGACTGGAAACGGAATTTGCTGCGACGGCGCAGAAGCCGGAAGAGTTGCTGCGGCTTTCGCGGCGGAGTTTTGAGTTACGACAGGAAATGTCGTTCCTCTTTGAATCGAACGAAGGAAATTTCGTCTATTGGTTCGAGCGGCGGAACAAAGGTGTGTTTCTGGCGGCAACGCCGATTGATGTGAGTCAACTTCTGCGCGAAAAACTGTTCGAGCAGTTTGAGACGGTGATTCTGACTTCCGCGACGCTCACGGTGGGCGGGCGATTCGACTACATTCGCCAGCGAATGGGGCTGGATCACGCAAAGGAAAAGGCGCTGCCGCCGGAGTTCGATTATGGCGAGCAGGCGCTGCTTTATTTGCCAAAGAAGATGCCGGATGTGCGGGATGCGGGATTCGCAGGCAAGGCAGCCGATGAAATTACGGAATTGCTGGAACTGAGCCAGGGACGAGCGTTTTGCCTGTTCACGAGCTACGCGCAGATGAATGATTTGTACGAGCGGATTCGGACACGTGTGGATTTTCCGCTGATGTTGCAGGGAACTGCGCCGCGGTCCGTGTTGCTTGAGCGATTTAAGAACACGCAAGGAGCCGTGCTCTTTGCGACGGCAAGTTTCTGGCAAGGGGTGGATGTGCCGGGCGAGCAGCTTTCGTGCGTGATCGTGGACAAGCTGCCGTTTGCGGTGCCAAGCGATCCGATTGTTGCGGCGCGCGTAAAAGCGTTGCAGGAGGAAGGACGAAATGCATTCGCGGAATACCAAGTGCCGCAGGCAGTCCTCGCTCTAAAACAGGGCTTCGGGCGGCTGATTCGCACGAAGACGGACCGGGGGATTCTGGCGCTGCTGGATACGCGGATTCAGCGGATGGCGTATGGTAAAATTTTCCTAGAGTCGCTGCCGGCGTACAGGAAGACGCAGGAATTGTCTGACGTTGCGCGATTTATGGAAGCGCCGAGCCCCGCCTGAGATAGCCGAGATTGTCCCGAGGAAAGAGCGAGAGGCCGAAGCGATTTTGGGAGAACTATGTATCGAGTGAGTGTGGAAGAGACGTTTTCGTCGGGGCACGCTCTGCGCGGGTACAAGGGCAAGTGCGAGAACGTGCACGGACATAATTATCGTGTACAGGTGTCGATCGAAGGGCCGCAGCTGGATGGGATCGGCCTGCTGGTGGATTTTACGCACGTGAAGCAGGCGCTGCGGGGAATTATTAAAGAGATCGACCATCAATTCCTGAACGATCTGGAACCGTTCAAGACGGTGAATCCTTCGGCGGAAAACATGGCGAAGTATTTTTATGAGCAGATGACGGCAAGATTGAAGGAAATGCCGCAGGGAGTGCGTTTGATCGAGGCGGTGATTTGGGAGACGGATACGGCAAATGCGGTTTACCGGCCGTGAAGAATTGTTTGAACGTTGGAACGTTCCCGCGTTGGAACGTTAAAAAGCTGGAGTAACTTCGGTTTCCATCGGGAGGCTGAGGGTGAATCTAAGGACATCGGCGTGAATCGGGCATTTTGGATTGTGCTTGGACCCACGGCGGTGGTGGCGGTGGGGTACGTTCTAGTGCTGCGAGCGATGAGATTGCAGCCACCGTACGGGAAGCTGGCGGTTGTGGTTGTGGCGATGGGATTGGGTTTTTGGTGGATTGGCAGGGGAAGCGTGCGGAAGAAAGAGTAAGTTACGTCAGTTTGTTGCCGAGCACTTCAGGTTGAAGCCCTTCGCGCATCTTCCTGGATGCGCTGAGGAACGAGGAACGAAAACTGAATGTTCATCACGGAAATATTCAAGAGCATACAAGGCGAAGGGACTCGGGCGGGATTGCCGTGTGTGTTTGTGCGATTGACGGGATGCAATTTGCGTTGCACGTGGTGCGACACGGCGTATGCATTTCACGGCGGGAAGAAGATGAGCGTGGATGAGGTGCTGGCGCAGGTGGAAGATCTGGCGGGCCGAGAGAAGACGGTTCCTCTTGTTGAGTTGACTGGCGGCGAGCCACTGCTGCAGGAAGAAATCTATCCGTTGGCGGAAAAGCTGGTTGCGGCGGGATATACGGTGATGATCGAAACGAGCGGGGAGAAGTTCGTGGGACGGCTGCCGCGCGAAGTGATCAAAATTGTGGATGTGAAGTGTCCGGATTCGGGGGAAGCGGATACGTTCAAGAGGAAGAATCTGGATGCAGTGGATGAGAAGGATGAGATCAAGTTTGTGATTTCGTCGCGGAAAGACTATGAGTTTGCGCGGGAGTTTATGCGGGAACACCGGCTAGACGAAAAAGTGAAGCAGGTTTTGTTCTCTCCGGTGTTTGACGATCCGGAAGGAAAGTGGAAGGGGCTGGAGCCAAGGCAGCTCGTGGAGTGGATGCTGGAAGACGGTTTGCCGGTGCGGTTGGGATTGCAGTTGCACAAGTTCGTGTGGCATCCGGCGACGAAGGGTGTTTAGAGCGACGAAATGAGCGCAAACGGAAAAGCAGTGGTGTTGTTGAGTGGGGGGATGGATTCTTGTGTTTGCACGGCGATTGCGCGCGCGCGGCATGGTGCGGACAAGATTGCGTTGTTGCATGCCGGATATGGACAACGGACGGAGGCGCGAGAGCGGCAAGCGTTTGAGGGGATTGCGGATTTTTACCAGGTGCGCGAGCGATTGATGGTGCGGCTGGATCATTTTCGGGCGATCGGCGGATCGGCGCTGACGGATACAAAGATCGCCGTGCCAGAAAATGAACTGGAAAAAGCGGGGCCGCACGGAAGCGCGATTCCCGTGACTTACGTGCCGTTCCGCAACGCACATTTTCTTTCCGTGGGAGTGAGCTGGGCGGAGGCGATTGGCGCGAATTTTATTTACATCGGCGCAGTGGCGGAAGACAGCTCAGGATATCCGGATTGCCGGCCCGAATATTACAAAGTGTTTCAGGAATTGATCCGCGTGGGTACGCGGCCGGAAACAAGGATAGAAATTGTGATGCCCGTAATTGCGATGAAGAAGAACGAGATTATTCGCAAAGGCATCGAGTTGGGCGCGCCGTTGCATCTCACCTGGTCGTGCTACCAGAGCGAGCAGGAAGCGTGCGGGGTTTGCGATAGCTGCCTGTTGCGGTTGAAAGCGTTTACGGAGGCGGGAATCCCAGACCCGATACCGTACAAACGAAGAGCGCAGGCCGGAGCGTAGGGCTTCTTGTGTCACGAGCCCAGAAATTCAAGCTGGGCAAACGGACGGGGTTGGAATCCGGCGCGGATGAGACGATAATAAGGCGCAACCTGAGGTCCTCCCCGAAGTGCCCGGCGGAGGCTCCCCCGAACAAAGAATTGGCTGCGAAAGTCGTGTGCAGGCAAAGGAGAAGCGAGCATGAAGGAATGGGCTAGGACGTGGGCCAGGACGTGCGCGAAGACTGGTGCGATGGGGGCGATGCTGGCCGCAGTGCTGCTGTTCGCGGCGGCTCCCAGAGCGAAGGCGCAAGACGGCGGAATTTCCGGGTTGGTGTCGGATTTGGACGGAAAGCCGTGGGCGAACTATGCGGTGTCGCTGGAAGGCGATCAGGGAACCAAGTCCGAGACGAAGACGGACGCGAGCGGCAAATATGCGTTCATGGGATTGAAGGCCGGAGTTTACAAGTTGTCCGTGATGTTGCCGTATCAGAAAGAACCGTACATGGCGGGGCAGGTGAAAGTTTCCAGCGGACAGAACGTGCCAGCGGATTTGAATTTGTACGAACTGGTGGCGAAGAAGAATCCGGAATACGCCGCAGCAGTGAAGAAGCAAGCCGAAGAGAGCAAGAAGATGACCGGCTTGAAAGCGCACTTTGAGGCGGGCGACGTGGCGCTGACCGCTTCGAAGAAGGCAAAGGCGGACCTGGCGACGGCGGCGGCGGATCAGAAAGACGCGTTGAAACAGGCGGAGAAAGAGAACGCGGAAAAAGCAGTGACGGAATTTGAAGCGGCGAAAGCGGCAGCTCCGGAAAAAGATCAGAACCTGCCGCTGGTGTACAGCAGGTTGGGCGATGCGTATGAGGCGGCGGGACGTTCCGACGATGCGATTGCGGCGTACAAGTCCGCGATTGAATTGAAGCCGCAGGCGAGCTACTACATGAATCTGGGCGGCATTCAAGGCCGCGCTGGAAAAATGGATGATGCGACGGCGTCATTCCAAAAGGCGGCCGAGCTGGATCCAGCGAACGCGGCGCAGGCGTGGCGCAACTACGGCATCATCATGTATCGCGCCAACAAGACGCAGGACGCGATTGAGCCGCTAAAGAAGGCGACGGAACTTGATCCCAAGAACGCGCAGGCATGGTATTTGCTGGCGACGTGCATGATGGCCGATCCGACGATTTACAAGCAGACGGCGAGTTCGATCGAAGTGAATCCGAAGCCGGGAACGGTGGAAGCGTTCCAGCACGCGATTGATCTCGACCCGAATGGGCCGTGGGGGAAAGAAGCGAAAGCGGGACTGGACCAGTTGAAAGTCCTCATGGGCGGCGTGGCGACAAAGGTCAACGAGAGAAAGAAGAAGCCGTAACGCACGACGAACAGTTATTTGGAATGGGCCGGCGTGAAATTGCGCCGGTCTTTTCTTTTTAGCGATGGGCGAGAGTGCCCGTGGATTTGGTGCGACGGAGCGCAGCGGCGAAGACAAACATGCTGAAAGGAAGAAGGGTCGCCGCGAAGAGGAGCAGGATCGCGAGGGGGTGGAAAATTTCGCGAAGATGAACTGACCCGAGCAGAGCGGCGCGCATCGCGTCGAGCGCGTAGGTGATGGGGTTGAGGCGCGCAACGAATTGGAGCCAATCGGGAAGAATGGAAACGGGAAAGAGCATGCCGCCGGCGACGCTGGAGACTCCGAGGAGCAGCCACTTTGCGGGATTGCCCCGCTTGAAGAGAAGCAGATAGCTGGCGGAAAGAATTCCGAGACCGGAAAAAGCGAGCAGGGAGACGAGCAGGACAAGCGCGACGGCCGGCCAGTTGGCGGAATGAAGCGGGAAGCCGAAAAAGAGCGCGCCCCACGCGACGTAGACAGCGATGCGAAGCGTTGTGGCAGCGAACGGATACAGCGCGGAGCCGGCGAGCATGGCGGGGAGGGAAGTTTGTGTGACCAGTAGATGCTCGAGCGTGCCGGAATCGCGAGCTTCTTCCAGGCTGCGATCGAAGGTGTCCAGCGCCGCATTCAAGTAATCGAGAAATACAAAGCCGACGAGAGAGAACGCGAAGTAACCGCCGCTTTGCGGAAGGGTTTGGCGGAGCTCCGGGCTGTCCACGAAGCGAGCAACATAGAAAAACATCGCGGTGCCGAAGAGAGCTTGAATGATTTCCATGAACATGGGGCTGCGGTACGACTTGGCGATGAGCAGATCGCGGCGGAAAAAGAGCCAGAGTTCGAGTAGAAACGCGGTCATGTGGCGCCCTCGGCGGAGATTGCGGAGTGCAAATGGCCGGTGAGGCGAAAGAAGGCTTCTTCGAGAGTTGGAGAGGAAGTCCGCTGTTTGAGGCCGGATGGAGTGCCAAGCGCGATCAGTTTGCCTTCCTGCAGGACGGCAACGCGGTCGGCGAGAAGCTCGATTTCGGGTAGCGAGTGCGATGCGAAAAGAAGTGTGGTCGAGCCGTTGCGGAGGATTTGCGATTTGAGGAATTGCCGGAAGGATGCCGCGGCGAAGGCGTCGAGACTGCGCGTGGGTTCGTCGAGAAGCAGGACGCGCGGTGAGTGCAAGAGAGCGCGAGCGAGGCTCAGGCGTTGAATGGTGCCGGAAGAGAGCGTGCGGACCTGGCGGTTGAGAGCGTCGGTGAGTTCGAATTGAGCGGCGAGTTGGATGATTCGATCGCGAGCTTCGGGGGAAGCGAGATGGTTCAGGCGGCCGAAGAAGAAAAGATTTTCGCGGCCGGTAAGGCGGGAATAAAAACCCTGGTCGCTCCCGGCGTGATAGCCGAGATGGCGGCGAACGGCGCGCGGAGCGGTGACGGAGTCGTGGCCAGCGATATTGGCGTGACCGGAGGTGGGCAGGAGGAGCGTGGAAAGTATGCGAAGAAGAGTCGATTTGCCCGCGCCGTTTGCGCCGAGGAGCGCGAGGGCCTCCCCTTCGCGGACTTGAAGCGTAACGTCTTGCAGAGCAGGAAGAGACGGCGATTCGAACGGTTGGAGAAACGCGCGCCAGCCGGAGCGAGTGGGAGGGAATAACTTTGTGAGCGATTCGACGGAGACGGAAAAATCGGGCACGGCGAAGTTATAACGCGTCTGAAAGAGAGAAACAACTTGGGCGAGGCCGTGTTAAGCAAAAAAGTACAGCTTGTGGCACGGAAGTTGCAGCGTGACCTGATGTGCTTAGTCGAAGTAAGATAGGGGACAAGCCGAACGGTTGTTTGACGGTGGGCCCCAGCCTGAGCAGTTCGGCAAGACCCCGGAAACGAGGCAGAGGAGCGATGGTATCACTCGCTGATCGAGTAATTGTGCCGCAGCACGTCCTGGTTCGGTTTATGGACCGGGAGTCCGTGCTACTCAATTTGGAGACGGAGCGGTATTTTGGGCTGGACGAAACGGGAACGCGGATGTGGCAGGTGGTGACGGTGGCGCCGAGCCTGGAAGAGGCGATTCGGCAGCTTGAGGAAGAGTACGACGCGCAGCCGGAAATTCTGCGAACCAATTTGACGGAATTGCTGGGACGGCTCGTAGAGAACGGACTTTTGTCGTTGCAGCCAGCCGATGTGGGAACGGCTTCAACGGTTTAGGGCATTGCCCGCGCCGGCGCAAAGATTGTTTTTGCGCGCGGCGATTTTGTTGCCATGGGTCGCAACGCGGCTGAAAGTGCAGGGCTTTCAAGCGACGCGAGACGCGCTGCGGCACGATCCTGATCCTGGTGGGAATCTTTCCTTAGACACGATGAACAAGAACGACCGAGCGCAATTGACCGCGCGCATGGTGCGTGCTGTGGCGAGGCATGGCTGGGGCAATCCCTCGTGCCTCGAAGAGTCACTTGTATTGCTGCATTTGTTGTCCAAGCAAGGAATCGCCGCGCAGTTGCGGATTGGCGTGAAGAAAAATCAGCCGAGATTCGAAGCGCACGCATGGGTCGAATACGGCGGCGTGGCGTTGAACGAAAGCGAAGCGCTGCACGATCACTATGCGCCGTTCGAAGCGGAATTCTCCGCGCTGCCGCCGGCGAAATCATGAGCGGGTTCGCGGGGCTGGTCAGAATCGGTGCAACGCCGGAGCTCGTCGCGGAAGACGCAAGGATTCTTGAGAAGTTCGCCCGCGCGATCGCCTTTCGCGGACCGGACGAGAGCAATTCCTGGCAGCACACCGATGTGCAATTCTGTTTTTCCTTCCTGAAGACGGGCCCCGCGCCGCAAGCGAAAACGCAGCCTTGCTCGCTCGATGGGCGAGTGTGGCTGTTGGGCGACCTGCGTCTGGATGGACGTGACGAAGTGCTGCGACGCTTCGCGCAGCGGGGCGAACAGCTGGAAAGTTCTCTGACGGATGAAGAGCTGCTCCTTCATGTATTTCAAATTTTTGGGGAGAACGGAGTAGCCGGGCTGGACGGCGACTTTTCGCTCGTGTTGTGGGACGCGAAAAAGAAAAAGCTGACGGCGTTTCGCGACCTGACTGGCAGCAAAGCGTTTTTTTATTTTGTGGGCGACGGCTTGCTCTGTTTCAGCAACACGCTCGACGCGTTACGGGCTTCCCCCGGTTTTGACGGCAGCTTGGACCGCCACTTCCTCGCTGACTATTTGCTTACGTCTTGGTGCCCGGAGCCGGAACGTACGGTCTACTCGCAAGTGCACCGACTGGCTCCCGGGCATTCGTTCGAATATTCGCGGGAAGGAATGAAGGTCGCGCGCACCGCACAATTGGATATCGAAGAACTGATTCGTTACAAGAGCGACCAGGAGTACGTAGACCATTATCGCGAGCTTTTGCACAGTGCCGTAACGGACAGACTCACGCACGAGACGAATATAGTCTTCATGAGCGGCGGGCTTGACTCCACGACCGTGGCGGCCGAGGCGCAGCGTATCTGCCAGCGGTTTGGCGGAACTCGCTCCGTATCCGCGCAAGCTGTTGACTACCGTCCGCTGTTTGACGATCGGGAAGGAGACGAAGCCAAGCGCGTTGCCGACTATCTCGAACTCCCATTCGAACTCCTCCAAGGAGGGGAGTACATTCCGTTCTCCGGCTGGGACGCCACGGGATTCCCAATGCCCGAACCGAAGCACGAGCCATTCGAGGCATTTCACGTGGAGGCACACCGGCGAGCCTCAAAGCATTGCCGTGTAGCGCTCTCGGGAGACGGCGGAGACGATGTGCTGCTCGGCCAAGCGTGGCCGTATCTGCGGAATTTGTTGAAACAGGGGCGAGTAATTTCGGCGGCGGCAGGGTTGATACGCCATATTTGGAACACTCGACAGCTGCCGGTTCTCGGATTGGGAATCCGTTCGCGGATTCGAAGCCGATTTGGGGTGGGAACGGCGCCCGAAACCTTTCCAGATTGGGTCAATCCAGAGTTCGCCTCCAGCTTTCGTTTGCAGGAGCGTTTCGCCGCATTGCAGCAGAAGCCCAAATCGGAGCATCCAAATCACCCGTGGGCCTATGCGATGCTGACGGGTCCCTTCTGGCCAAACGTGTTGGAAGGAGAGGATGCCGCCTGGAGCGGCGTGCCGCTCGAAGTGCGAGCTCCACTGCTGGATCGGCGCATGATTCGCTATTTGCTTCGCCTGCCAGCCTTGCCATGGTGTATGGACAAGCAATTGGTACGCCGGGCCATGGTAGGCGAGCTTCCCGGCGAGACGCTATCGCGACCCAAATCGCCGTTGGCCGAGGATCCTTTGGAAGTTCACATTCGGAAGAAACAATGGAAGCCAGGCACAGACGGCGAACTTACAGAAATCTTAAAAGAAATGGTTGATCCCGAAAGGTTGGAGAATTGCATGGGCCAACTTGAGGCCGACAAGCTGAATGTCTGCCTGCGTCCGATATCCCTGGACCGGTGGCTGAAAAGCGTTGAAATGAAAAGAAGGATTCAGTAAAGTCGTTACGGGAGACTCCGCATGAAATCGCCGGCAGTCGTGCCGCCGAAAAAGGTGTATCAAGCCCCGAAATTGCAGGTATATGGGGATTTGACCGAAATGACGCAGTCCAAGGGGCCGCGTGGCCATCTTGATGGTGGCACGGGATTGAACATGCGACGCACAGGAGCCTAACCGGCGGGGATTCCCAGACCCTCTTCTCCTCTCTTGTGAACACCGTATATACCGCTTACGGACTGTCCTTGCGGTCTGACGTGGATATTCCCGGGCTAACGCCTGGGAATCGAACCAGCACGACCTCACTCATAGAATTTACTTCTTCCTCTAAACCAGATTGGGTATTCGTAGCGAGTCGCCTGCCCTCGAACGTAATTCATTCACTGCCGGCCGAACCGGAATGTGCGGATCCAACATTTGTCGTTCGCGAATTTGGCGGC